>ENA-OROX01001159-OROX01001159.1-human-gut-metagenome-genome-assembly--contig:-NODE-1159-length-23295-cov-3.198021_pt1 | contig 23295 bp, 28 predicted proteins | sample MGYA00242133_ERZ509058 | MGnify/ENA primary metagenome ERZ509058 (study PRJEB26280, sample SAMEA2338751) | human gut metagenome | biome: human gut; feature: human-associated habitat; material: faeces...
TCGGGAGAGAGACAGATCCTTTGCAATGGTATTCAGTCCCGGCCACGCCTTTTTTTCCTTGTCCATACGGTCGTGAAGATAGATATACACCAGCTTTGCCCGGTGCGGCAAGTCGGTTTGATACAGCTTGGTGTAATACGGCACAGAACCACCTCCTTAACCTGTCCGTATCGGTTTCGCAATCTTTTCCTGCTGTGCTGCGTGATTGACTTCCTGCGCAAAGGTTGCTTCGGCAGGCTCTGTCATTGTCTGACCGCCTGACGGCGGATTCGCAGCAGGAGTGCGTGGTTTCTTTTCCTGCGGATATCTTGCAGTAATACCTTTGATGAGCGTTTCACGACTGATATAATGCACACAGCGAGCGCCCTTGTCGGCGATTGTATAGGAGTTTTCAGGAAAAGAAATCCCCCACTTAAAAAACAGCTTGAGCTTTGATATAAAGGGATGCGCACCGGTTTTCATCACGATAAATGAACCTTTCTTCATACTTTTCAGCTCGTCCGCCGTCATCAGTGGGCGTTCCGTCATCTGCAGGCTTTGGGACGGATCGTTTTTACTTCTTGATACCGAGCCGGTCATGACTGTGCGTGTGCCAAGCGCTTTTGAGATAATATCTGCCGTTTCACTGGAGGGCGCGAAGCCGCCCGCAATGGTAAGCTGACAGTTGTCTTGTATGATGGAAGCACCTTCACGACCATAGTTCTTTTCCAACTGCTGGTAGGACTGTATAATGCTGACAAGCGACAATTTTCTGGAACGGGAAGCGGAATACATCATTTCGGCAGACTGTATCGGTGCCAAAGTCCCAAACTCATCCATGTAGAACATCGCACGATTTTTTAGTCTACCGCCGTTTTCATCCGCCACGGCAAGAATTTCACGATAAAGCTGTTGAATGAGCAGACTCACCATAAAATACGCGCTTGGATTTTCTTCCGGCATAACAATAAACAATGCAGATTTCTCATTGCAAAACTTTTCCGCGTCAATATCGGTATCAAAACAGAGCACCTGTTCCATTTCACTATCGAGAAAAGCGTTCAGGCGCGACATCACCGTGGACATAACCGATGCCATTGCCTGATCGCCGGTATTCAGTGCCGCCCCCGAGAACCACCGCGCTTTGTGGTCTTCGGGGAGCCTGTCCATAAGAAGCTGAAACTGATTCTTTCCTTTCACACCGCTTGGTGCCTGCAAATCCTGTACCAGTTTGAATACCGACACAATATGTCGCTGCTCTTTCGATGCAAATTCCGCAATCAACAAAATCAATGAGGTCAGAACACCTTCGGCTGCATCGTAGAAGAAGGCATTGTGTCCGTAAGCAGAAGCATCACCGTCACCATAAATCAGGGTTTTCCCGATAATCTTGGCGTACTTTTCAGCTTTTGCGCGTAAAGATACATTCTCTGGATATTCCTTTGCCATGTCCATATACTTATTTACCAAGTGTAGTAAATTAAATTCATCCGACTGGGTAGGATTACGCAAGTCAATCACTGCTACATGATAACCATAGTGATTTTTTGCGATGTTCCCATAATTCCGATAAAGATCTCCCTTGGTGTCGGTTGTTAGGAACGACATCCCACTGGCACAGGCATATTCCAAATTCGGATACAACCAGTAGGCTGTTTTCCCGCACCCCGCCGCACCGACCATCATGCAGTGAACATCTGCGTCATCCACAAGGGCAACCGTTTCACCGCCTTTCTTCCGGCAGCCGACGATGATGCCCTGTGGCAGTTTCGGTAGTACGTTGCTTTTTGCCTGCTTCCGCCACAACTCCGGCGTGAAGGGAACTTGTTTGTAGACTTTCCGTATTTCCGCTTTAGTAGCAACCCGAGCCGTACCGTGCTGACCGTCCCCCACCGTTCGACTTTTGATGTTGTTGAGATTGTAAATCTGTGTAAGTAGTGTGATGCCACCGAGGATACAGAACATCACTACGGCGACGATAATTAAAGTTGTAACGCCTGACATGTTTCTTCCTCCTGCTCGATAAAAAGTAAATTCTCATTCCAATCCTTTCGGGTGGGAATGAGAATTTCATGTGGAATTCTTTGTGTAAACAACTTGTCGGAAATTCTTTTGTTGGCTTTCTGACCGGGTTCATCATTGTCGAGACAAAGATTCACATATCCGATGTTCGGATTATCCTTAAGCATCTGCCATAGTACTTGATCGGATACTCCGCAGCAGGTGGCATAGCTGTGGCTACGCCAATTATCTTTATGCAGAGATATAAAACTCAACATATCTATCGGCGCCTCAAAAAGATAGAGCCTGTTGTCCATTCCTGTCCAGTGAAAGCTGTAACGAGGATCGCAGCTTTCGGCGTTGCCCTTGTAGGTGCTTTCACTGCTAGTTCCTCGCTTATGCGCATGACGGGCGATACCGTTTTCATCGTAACCGACAAACACGGCGTTGTGATAGTCGGCGGATTCATAGATCATCTTCTGATGCACAAAGGCGTTCAGCACATCACGGTCGATTCCGCGGCGGTTTAAGAGATAGGCATAGACTCTGCGCATATTTTCATTCTTCGGCGGCAGCGTGAACGGCTTCAGCGGTTCTCTTTTTACGGGTTCGGCTCTTTGGAGGGTGTCGCCGTGTTTGCCGAGCAGGTAATTCACCGCCTGCGGAAAGTCCATGTTGCAAAACCATCGGACAAAGTCCACGGCGTCGCCGCCGACCTGCTCGTATTGGTGGTACCACAAATTCCCGCGGACGGTTACTTTCTGTGAGCCGTCACGCCATTCGTACTCTGAGCCGGAGCGTTTCAAGGTTTCGCCCTGAGAGCGGAGCAGTTCGGCAATGTCGACTTGTCGTGCTATTTGTTTTTGTTCTTTTGTAAAATGAATATATTTCGTTGACATAGGATCTCCTTTCAAGTTTTTTAGGTTGAACTTTCAAAAATAATTTAAAATAGGTTGAATTTATCCTATATATTGCGTATAATAGATACAGGAGGTGTTGCAAATGACTGTTAACACAAATAATCTTGTTTCTATCACAGAAGCAAATCAAAACTTTTCAAAAGTTGCTCGACTTGTAGATGAAAATGGTTCCGCAGTGATATTAAAAAACAATGTTCCCCGTTACCTGATTGTGGAATTCAGCCAGGCAGAAACGATTCAAGTCAGTTCCGATGAAGATGTCATGGAAATCTCCAAAAGACTAATCGAAAAGAACAGGCAGGCATATGAGGTACTTGCCAAATGAAAAAACTGACAAAAAATCAGATACTCAAATTGCATACAGAACTCATAAAAGCAACCGGTGGTACAGACGGTCTTCGTGACGAAGCACTGCTTGATTCGGCTTTAAATGCACCGTTTCAAGGATTCGGTGAAACAGATGTTTATCCATCCATTCAACAAAAAGCAGCAAGGCTCGGTTTCGGTTTGATAAATAATCATGCTTTTACAGACGGAAACAAACGCATCGGTGTTCATGTGATGCTGGTATTTTTGATGGTCAACGGAATCGAATTAAGTTATACCCAGGAAGACCTTTCCGACATGGTTCTCAAGGTTGCGTCAGGCGAATTTTCGTTTGAAAATATGCTGAAATGGATTATCGATCACGAAAAGGCACAATCCGATTGAGATTGTGCCTTTTCTCATTCCGGTTTTATTCCCTGCGCCATTTTCTTTTCCTCAATTCTCCTGCGTACTTTTTTCTCGATACGGGAATGGATATTGTCATTTTTGGATATATCATCCTGTAATATCTGGGCCATCTGAGCCAACAGTCGAAACGATGCAAGGGATACATCAGAGTCACTCTGCGAATGCGCACACGCGTTTTCCTTGTTCGCAGAAGAGGTTCGCAATGGAACCGCAAAAGCGATACTGGTCTGCCCTTTCAAATGCATATCGTTTGGATCTGCCCGTGGATTCTTCTTAGAAACGGATTCTTCCACGGTTTCATCGTCTTCCTTGGGCTGATCAATATGCTCATCTTCGAAAGTGATTCGATTATGAAGAATGTTGAGTGCTTCTTGAATCACCGCATTTTTGATTGTTTTAAATTCTTTATTCTGTGACAACGGAATGCGCTGCGTCATCGTATCTTGATAGGTGCGGATAATGTGATCTCTTTGTTCATACCACAGGTTATACAGTTCTGCAATGCGCTCGTCCTTAGCAAGTTCATCCACGATGCCGTCTATCAGATTCTTGGCTTTCTTCGGCATATATCCATAGACCATTTTACCCTTGTAATGATCCAGTTCCCGAACCAACTCTTGAAGCATCATTGTTACAATTTCGTTTTCGTATACCCCGTTGTTGATTTGCTTAACGATGTCAGCCATCTTTTCTCTGCCGGTTCTTCGTAACTCATCACGGTGAGCAGTCTGATCTTGATAGATATGATACAGGTCGTGCTTGAATATCTCTCTGGCAAAATCAGATTTGAAATGCAAGAGACCTTGCTCGGTCATGTATGGTTCTTTGCCAACTGAGTATGAAATCAAATGCAGATGAGGATGGCTGCCTTCGTTATGAAAAGCAGCATACCATCGCAGGTCTAAAAGTGGTATACCCATCGCTTTTGCCAACTTGTTTGCCTGACCACGAAGCATATCTCTCCACGCCTTTGCGTTGTCATAGCCAAGCTTCTCGGCATCCTCTCTCCGCAGTGATAGTATGGTTGTCCATACCGCACCCTCATGTTCGGCAACCGTCTTTGCAACCTCAGACAGATTGATCACCTCATCATTTTGTGTGAACAGACCATGAGTGCCTTGCTTTTCGACACGAGGTCGCATTGCAATGTAGCCGACATAGTTTTCTTTCTTACCGATGAGGTCAACATTTTCTTCGATAGTGCAATTGATAAATTCGGAAGCAGTGCTTTTCGTTTGAGCTGCAATGTAGTCCTGATACTCAAAGCTTTGAACCGAATCAGGAAAGTCCTCTATGAGTTCTTTGATCAGTCGCTGCTGTTCCTGTGTGACCGGCTGATGCTTCCAAGACTCATCGCATTTTTCTACTCCTTCTCGGGTAGCAATATATTTGACAAGGTTCTGATTGTGTTTCGGAGAACCGGATCGTATATATCGCCATTTTAAAATAAACCTTGCCATTGCTATTTGCCTTTCTGATACTTGACCGCATCATCAAAGGTGATACGACCGTTCAGCTTTTTCACATCGTTAACGCACTTCCCTCGGAGGCGGGAGAGCGTGTCCTCATCGACTCGGAAACTCGCTGCCGTTACATGCATCATCATCGCAAGTTCCACCGCGTACTTAAACATAAGGGACGCCATGCGATTCTCAAAACTGTCAAGCGCACCTTGGACAGTGCTGACGATTACTTCGGGGAAATACTCTTTGTAGTTTTCCGCTGTCAAATACCCGCAGTAAAAATTGATCGCTTTTTCGATGAACTCTGACCTGCTTTTACACCCGTCCTCCCGATACAGCTTTTCCACCCGTTCTAATGTTTCCGGATACATCCATAAAGCAAACTTGTTTTTATCTGCCATTTTCATCACTCCAATCGTTTTATACTAAAATCTGATAAAACGCTTTAATCAGATTTTAGTATTAAAACTCCCATGTAAACGCCTTTACTGCGGGATTCATTGCAACTTCAACTCCAAGCCGTTCCATTTTGCCTGTTTGCAACCCCTGTGTGCGAAAGCTTCAAAAAGCCTTATACGGTCGGCATTGCCGTCCGATGTGAACTGAGGCGAGGAAGCTCTGCAACCCCGCCTCTTATTCCTGCTATAATAATCGGCAGGCGGTTGCCGGTCGATTTGAAGCGTTTTTTCCCTCTCTGCAAGCCTTGCCCAAAACCGCCCAAACTTCGCTTGAATGCCATTGGTCGGATAGGAAACCTACCTTGCCAACAAAACCGCAACAACGGGCGAAATCTTGGCTCACAGGGCGGAAACAAAAAAGACCGCAGGAAATCCTGCAGTCTTCGTTTGACGTGTTCAGTTTACATAGTGAGCGTTGGACCGGATTCTTCCGGTGTGCTCGACAACGTTTCGTTCAGACGGAAATCAATTCCATCAATACAATTTTCATAAACAAATCCTTTGATTTCTTCCATATCGCCAGATTCGTAATAAGAAACCAGCAAACGAGTGAACTCCGGCTGATCTTCAATCGGGACAGAAATGACACCGCAGCCATTTGAAACCATCACTTGATTTGCCGCCAGCATTGCGGTACGCTTGTTGCCGTCAAGAAACATTTGCCTACGCATCAGATAGAGCATCAACGTAATGGCTCGATCGGTCGGTTCCTCAATAGCAAGTATGCCGCTGATTTCTTCTTTTATCTGTGCTTCATTTGGCAGTTCGGGCTTCCATGAAGTACCGCCGATGGACACCGGCACCCTGCGGATAAAGCCTGCACCGATCACCAGGTTATCTCCGCCGACAAGACGATTCAGATAACAAACATAGGCGTAATCTGCTGGGACATCCAGATTTTCCAAAAGAAATTGCCACGCATGTTTCAAATTGTTTACGGCAATAATATCAGAAACCTTGACATTGGGAGCGCGCATCCCATTAAAAATGGCTTCGGTATCCGGATAAGTAACACCGAGACCTTCCAATTTAGCGCTTTTCCAAATATAATCGATCAAGTTTCTTTTTGCGGCAAAGATACTTTCTTCCCGCGTCATTTCAAATTTAGCCTTCATGCAATCTTTTACCTTCTTTACATCACATGGTTCATTCCGGATCATTGTTCTCCTGTGCAGGCTCCTGCATAATACCGAGATATTCCTCCAGCCGCTGTTCTTCCAACGAAGCAATCATCTCTGCGAACGGCTTCAAATCACCGCCCACCGCATAGGCTTCCAGTGCTTCAAAGTATGGGAGACGATTTTCCTTGGCGATAGAAACCGGAAGGAAGCCCGCCGCCATCAACTGATAGTTCATAATCATACGCGAGGTGCGTCCGTTGCCGTCAACAAACGGATGAATTTTTACAAACTCCGCATGGGTCCATGCCGCAAGCTCAATTGCATTCATTTCAGCCTGATACGGCAAATCCACATAGAATTCTTTGATCTGACGATACATTTCGCTTGGTGCCGGAGGCTTATGCTGCGCGCCGGAGATGCGCACTTCCACATTGCGATAAATGCCGCCGGGCAATATGTTTTCCATGAGCAGAGCATGAATATCTTTGACGATATTTTCATCCAACGGCTTTCCCTCGGCAACACATTGTTTGACAAACTGAAAGGCTTTGCTGTGGTTGACAACTTCATAAATCTCGCGCAGCGTTTTACCGCCGACCGAAATACCATCCTCCAGAACTGCTTTGGTCTGAATCAGCGTCAGCGTATTACCCTCTATCGCAGTAGAGTTATGGGTATACTCCACTTCAAAACTTTTATCAAAACTCTGCAACGCCTCTTTTGGAAGATGTTCTCTCATATCGGCAAGCTGTTCTTTTTTTTGACAAAGCATGACATAATCCAAGTCTGCTCACCTCTTTCCTTGCTGTATTTTTACAATAGTATAGCATGATTCCGACAAAAAAGCAATCTGCAGCAAATGGATTATACCATATTTTTGACGCTGTTTTTGTCGCTTTTCGGCTTGACTGTTTTGCCCTCCAGTTTCTGAAAGCAGCACTCGGTATAGGACAAACCGTTTTCCCTTACCACGCGATCGAGCACCAACAGCATATCTGCTTCCCGTAAGCTGACCGGTATGGACAGACTGTCATAACAGAGCCATTCGTCTGAGTCAGGTGCATCCTTAACGAATACATCATAAGCCATCGCCAATCCCGTCGTAGAACGAAACAACACCGCATCAATCCTGACGCAACCGACCGTTAAGGATGCCGCTCGTTGCTCAACAAAATCATACGGCGGCTGTTTCTTGAGTCGGGCAATCTGCTTTTCTCCCATATATTTTTTGTAGGAATATCCCGCACCGAGCTTTCTTTTCAGCTCTTTTACATGATTCACACTGTATCGCCCCCGTTATAAATGCATCTGACCGGAAAAGTAAAAGGGATTGTTTTCATCCGGTTCATCCTGCGACAATTCTTCATCTTCATCATCCTCGCCGGCAATATCAAACAGCGTTTGCTGCTGCCCCCGGTGAAACTGTTCCTCGTAATATTGCCTTGCGCTGTTCATCACCGCCGCATCCAGCACGTCGGTATCCATCCCGCAATCCTCATACCCCTCATGCACCGTTTGATAATAATAGGGGGACGGCAAGCCGAAATCCATTTTCGGATTCATAATATATACCATTCCGGTGACTTCTTCCCCATCCAGCCGCACCGAAATATCCTGTTTGGAATAGTGGGAAGGATATCCTTCATAACGATCCAAGGAGACTTCGTCCCTCGGTTGGATTTTCCACACTGCCACCGGCACCGATGCACCTTCTTTTGGCATGATAGTAGCAAAGGCAGAGGCCGGGGAACCTTTGAATTGCAATTCATATCCGTATACCGTGCCGATACCGTATAACTTTGCGGTCGGGCATCGATGCTTCATCTGTTTAAAATTGAGATTGCTTCCGTAAGCAACATACAAGCGTTTGCTCATAATCATTGTTCCATCCTTTCTGAAATTTCACATTGTCATAGAAAAAACAGGAGCGGTTTGCTCCTGCTCAGTCGGTTCTTCTCTATCGTTCTGCGGTGTTTCCTGTTCTTCTGCCTGCTGTTCGGCAAGACGTTTGGCAGCCAGCCTCTCTTTTTGCGCTGCTACCTGTGCCGGATCCCGCCACGCAATGTTTCCGTCAAGATTCTTCAGCAGATGCTGCCTGGCGGTTTTGAACTCATCTCCAATGAGTCCCAACCGCAGCAGCCATGTGCGGAAGGTATATTTTTCATTCGGACTCTGCGTTTTGATTCGGGACGCACCTTTTTGTATCAGCGCCTGATGACTGATGGCCAGACAAAGTTGGATATATGATTTGACCTCACCGGCATGGAGGGTGGAGTTAAACAGGCGAAATTCTATCGTTCCTTTTGAAAACACGCTATGAAGATTGAGCGCATGATAGCGGCTGTCATCATAATGAAGATATCTGCCGCCCCGCCCGTTGTACCACATTTCTTCCACTTCCTGCATGGCAGTCGGGCGCTTTTGATTCATCTCGTCCAGGAACCGGGTGTCTGCTTTCTGGCAGTAATGCTCCCGTTCCACATCCACCTGCAAGGCTTTGTAGAGCATATCCTCTTTCGAAGCCATGATGTTGACAATATTACGCAGTGTTTTCGGTGTGTGATTGGAGGCATCCACATGAACATGAATCCCACAGGAGTCGTTGACTTTCGCGCCTCCCGCACGCAGTTTACGTACCAATTCCTGTATGGTTTCAATATCCGCATACTGACAGATGGGGGATACAAATTCCACCGCGTACTGGCTTCCCGCCGCCCGGGTTCCCCTACCCTGACACCGAATAGACGAGTCACTCATCAGCTTCCATTGCCGATTTCTGTCATCCCGAACCGTATAGGTGTCATATCCGCCGCCCACGTGAGTCGCTGTGGTGTTAAAATATCCGGCAATAATCTGCGCCGCTGCCGCCCTTGTTAGACCGGTCATCTCTATTTCAATCCCGAAATTCTGATTTCTCAATCGGCATCACCGTCCGCAACAGGGGCAGCGCCCACAGCAGAAGAAACAGATTGTATCCTTTTCGGCTTCGCTGCCGGCTGGCTGTCCGCACTCATTTCAAGAAATTCCCGTACATTAGCCGGAACATATTTCCCATAGAGCGCATCGGCGGCTTTGCTCATTTCATCCTCAAAAGACAGCCCTTTCTGTTCCATATACAGCTTGGCGGCGAACAGTTTTTGATCTTCAAATGAAACATTTACAATGGTTTTTTTCAAACTTTTTCACCTCGACTTTACATAGAAAGAACAGGCTCAGACGGATCATTACAAGCCTGTTCCTCTTTCAGTGATGTTGCAATATCATCGGTAAGATTTCCGTAATATCCTTGCGGCCGTTCCATGTCATAAGCGGCATATGCATTCTTCAGATCGTTTTCCACATCACGAAGTCCCTCTTGGGAATGCCCCGCCTCAAAATACTTCCACTTATGATCCTGCGTAAAAATATATACATATGCCGTCCAGTTGTTCGGATCATCCAACTGTTCCAGGGTTAAATTTCTTGCAGCAACATTCCTATCTCCGCGGTCACGACCGTATGCTACTGTTACACCATCTTGGCGTTCCTTGTAATCAAAGCTGTGCGGACGGGACGGATCAGGATTAATATTTACACCCAGACAGGACAAATCACCCAGCCGAAGCAGCTCATCCAGCTTTTCCGGTGAATTGTAATGGTCTAACAGCATTGCACCGTTGTATGTCAAATAACCGTCGCTGTGGCAATAAATGGTTCGGTATTTGTTGTCCCCGATCTGCTTTGCGATATAACTCCTTGTACTCATTGCTATTCATTCTCCTTTTTGTATATTTCTATTTACTTGCTGTATCACGAATATTTTCCATTATCTTTGTAAAATCTTCCGAGGCAAGCTCCGTCCCAAAGGCGGCGTTCACAGCGGCGATAAGCTGCTCATCAGATTGATCGGCGGCAAAGCAGCCCACCAGCTTATCGATAAAGCCATCCTCCTCGGTATAGTCAGAGAGTGCAAGCACATAGAGCACCTGCGCTTCCTTTGCTCTGCCGGTAAAGCCTGCGGCGTTCATCTTTTCCTCAATGCCGAGCATGGTATCCTCCACAAGTTGCAGCTTTGCCTGTTCCTCGGTGGAGAGATTTTCCACCACCATCTGCTGCAATCGGTCGGAGTCGATATTGATCTCTCCGTTGAAAACAGAAACCACCGCTGCAATCGGCATAATAATGAGAACGATAACTCCAAGCACAATGCCGCCGACTGTTTTCAGCCCCTTCGGATTGGTCAGCAATGACACGGCAATCTTTTTCAGAGCTGCCGCTACTGTGGCACTCATAACAAATCACTCCCTTCGGCAAATAATAAGCGCAGGCATTAAAACCTACGTTTTGCTGTAACTAAATTGTGCGTTTGCCTGCGGTGGCTCACCGCCCGCCTGCCTTTCCAAACAATGCAGCCTTGTAGTCGGGTGCGATCACCTGCAGGAGATATCGTTCATTTCCGCATCGATACAGGCAGGTGCCTCTTTCCGGATATTTAATCAGTTCAAACTCGCTCGGCTCCACCTGCAAGGCGTCCATATATTCCTTTGGGTTGATCTGTCCGGCGTTGAACAGGAACTGATGGGTCGGGATGCTAAACAGAGGCTTGGTGAACTCTCGGATGCTCGGTATCAAAAAATCCTCGATATTCTGACTTGCCAGAATAATCGAGGATTCCTTCTTGCGCACACGCTTCATGCAGTTGCGAATATATTCAATTGCGGTCATGTTTGTCAGGAACAAATACACCTCATCAACGCTCGCGACGGTGTTTCCTTTCCCGAGAAGCTGATTGCTCATAAAGGAGAGGATATTGAACAGCATCGCATCTTTGAGCCGTTTGTTGGTATCCAGCAGTCCTTTTACGCCGAACACAAGGAATTCGTTGTCCGTGATATTACTGTAACCGTTAAAGTATTTGCTTTCCGCACCCACGCACATGGAGTGGATGCCAAGGCACACCTCTTGGAGTGTTTCCTCAGTGTAAAGGTTTTTCCGTTGCTTATCATAGCCGTAGAATTCTTCCTCGCACAGCTTGTAGAAATCCTCCATAATTGGATAATCGGTGGGCTTCAGCTTGCTATAGTCGGTGCTATCAGTAATCCCAAATCGAGCGTAGAGCTTAGAAAGCAGGATTTCAATGGTGTCAATCTGACTGTCGCTGAAATCTTTATATGCTCTGAAAAAGTCTTTGAGATAAGCAATGTGCTGACTGAGGCGGGTAACCTTTCTAAAAGTAATAGGTGTACTGGGATCAATATCAACCTCATCCCCATTTGACCATGTCTTCGGCTCTAACGGATTGATCATATATTTACCGGACATGAAATCGATATAGCAACCGCCGAGGGCGGAGCATATTTCCTCGTATTCGTTTTCTGAATCCAAACAGATAATGCTTTTGCCAGCCTCGCGGATATTAGTGAGAATCAGCTTTAGCAGATAACTTTTGCCCTGACCGGAGTTGCCGAGAATAAGGATATTGCTTGTAGTTTTGTCCTCGGCGCGGCGATCGAAGTCCACAAGAATATTTGTTCCGAACTTATCTCGACCGATATATATTCCATTGGGATCGGTCTTGCCGGAGAAGTTGAAAGGATAGAGATTTGCCACCGAGTTAACCGGCAATACCCGTTCGTACTGCGCGCCGAACTGATTGGCGCCCACGGGCAGAACAGACAAAAAACCTTCTTTTTGCCGCAACATCAGCCGGTCTACTGAAATTTTGGAACGTGCCAGTTCCATCGCGATCTCACTCTGCAATTCCTTAAGCCCTTCCATGCTCCTTGCTTTCAACTCAATAAACACCGAACAGTGGAGCAACAAGCCCTGTTCTCTTTTTTGATTTGCAACCAACCGCATTAAATCCTGTAAATTGCTCTCGGCTTCAATTGCTTCGGTTACATCATTTCCACCGGATTTGAGTTTGTTTTTTCGGGCGGCATTCTGAATAATCTTCCGCTGTTCCATGCTGTCGACCAACCGATGATAGATACGCAATGTGACTCCGCTTTTATCTGCAAGCCGGGAAAGAATAGCTTGTTCCTCGGTGGAGGGCGGATATTCTCTGATCGCCCACACACAGCGATAGCTGTCACCTAATATATATCGGTCGGACAGAAATTTGACCGTGCCGGGCAGGATCATGTCAAAGAAGTCCTTTGTACGGATTTCCTCCGTCTGCTCCGGCGTGAGTACCTTTGGTTTGCGTTTTAGCATTATATCTCCTCCGTTTCCTCCTCATCCTCTACCCAAAAAAACTGTTCTCCGTCAATATCCGGCATCTGCTCACCGTTCATACTCGCCTCAAAATACAGGGCAAGAAAGCGCTTGATGTCTGCTTTCCTCATGCGCCGCACCTCAAATCCCTGCTCGGAGATTACCTTTTCAATCCGGTTGGCGGAGTCGAAGCTTTGCTTGTCTTTTTGGTTTTTCAGGCGTGCGATAAACATAAATTGCCTTGCCGTTGCCATCTCCATTTGAATGTTATCCAGAAAGTCAATGTCCTTTTTGATGATTTTCCGCACCTTCGGATTCTGCTCGGCTGTCAACCGTTCAGTGAGATATGCCTTGTTATCGTCAAAACATTCCGAGGAGTCGGCGCAGGTGATTTCAAGGTCGGGGATGGCGGAGAGCACCATCATCAGATGGTGGATTTTGATTTCTATATTTGTGTGGGACAGCACCGAGATATTGGTCGGCGCAACAAGATAGAACAGAAGTTCGCCCCTGTTCGTCATAAGGCCGTATCTTGTGAAGGTCTTGATGCCGATCAGATCCTGTACCGAGTGCCCCTTTTTCTTTTTCTGCTGTTTTTCTTTGGGCATTTTTATACGCCTCCTGTATATTTAGTTTGTGCGCGAATTGAGTGCAGTAGAGAGCCTCTGTGGCAGCTCAGCCTACCCTCCATTCATAATACTGTTGTGTGGATACAAAATACCGCGCAGCATATTTGATAAAGTCAAGGACGGTGGTATCGTCCATTCGTATCGTTAAAAAGCCGTAGCAGAGGGTTACGGCGACTGGCAGATAGATTCGGAGCTGCACCAATACAAGCGCCGAAAAAAGTGCGGCAACCGCCAGTATCACAAAATCCTTGAGACTCCACAGCCATAGATTGGCGGTAGCTTTCAGGTTTTGCGGATACAGATATGTGGTCATACAATGCCTCCAATTTCCAATTTTTTGTTTTCATTCATGTTGGCACTCCTTTACTTTGCTGCTCTTGCCACACTGCGCGTCAGGTTGACCGCCGTTGTCGTCGCATGAACAACCGACATCATATTAACTCTGACACTGGAGTCCAGCCCGAATTGCTGTGCGATCCGTGGTACTTCATTGGCAGCAAGCATGATTCCCAAGCCGAGGAGCATATTGCCGGGAAAAGTTAAAAGTCCGAGAAATAACAGCGTTGTCTGCATAAATGCCGTCAAACAGATTGCAATAACCTGCTTCATCCATTGGTTGAATCCGTCAGTATATCCTCTTGGAACGCTGAACATATATAGGGCGCCGACCGCCATCTGAATGAGCAGAATATCACCTCGTTTGATGTTGCTGAAAAACACCTTTACCACACAGTATGCAAAGGCGATCATGGCAAGCAGATTAAAAAGCGTTATTTTGATGTTTCCTGTTACCGCGAATGCTCCTGCTAACGCAGAACTGCTTTGTCCCGAAAGATCAACTGACTGTTCTCCGGCAACAAGTGCGGACAAATCATGAGAAAAGGTATTTTGCAGGCTGATACAAAACTTGTACAGTTCTATGGGAAGTATACCGATCAAAGAGCAGGCAAAAAATCCTTTCAAAACATTAATTGCCGTTGTCTTTATACTCGCTCTGCCATTTTGGTATTCAATAGCTACATCAAAAATGGCTACTACAACACCGACAACAAACAATGCCCATCCGAACAAAGTGAAGAGCCGAATGGTAGCTTGCACCCAGTCAAGCTCAAAGATGTCCGCGCCCATGTTGCCCATCATAGCAAAAAAATCGGCAGCTGCACCATAAATTGTTTCGTAAAACCATTGCAGCATAGTGTTCCATATGGCATTAGACACCTGCTGTCCGAGCGCTTCAAATGTACCGCTGATTGCATCCCCCATCCCCGAAAAGATATCCCCTAACCACTCAAAAATAGGTCATCACCTCTTTGCTTTTCATATTCTTACATAGACATTTCTAAATCTTCAGCTTGGAAGCCCTCTGCAAACGAATAGTCATGAGGGAACAGGTATTCCGGTATCTCTTTTCTAAGCTGTTGAAATCTGTCCAACAGCTCCTCCCCCTGTTTTATTCCACAAGCGAATCTGCCGCTGCCATCCTCATTTACAGAACAGAGCCATCGTCCATCCAGACAAACAGGCAGTTCCCCAACATTATTGATTTCTTGCACATAATAGCCTTCCGATTCAGCCAGTTCTGCCGCTGCTGTAAAAAAGCGGCTCATGCCTCGCTCGGTTAATTCTGACACAGACGGCAACTGCACGTCCTCTCGCCGAATCATATACCGAATCTCCGGTTCTTCTTTTTCGTTAGAGAGAGCGCCTGCACAGACAAGAGACATTTCCTCTTCAGTGGCATCCCTTGCTTCGCTGCCGTTACCGTATGTGCAATAAGTCACTGAAACCTCAATTTCATCCAGAGAGATATTGTCAATAAAGTGTTTTCGGATATATTTATCGCATAAAAGGAATTCTTTGGAAATATGTCCATTGCGTTCCATAAAGCCGCTCCATTCGCTATTTTTAAATATATCCATTCTTGTATGACGAATACTCATACCATCTGCCGGGATATATGGATCCATTGCTTCCGGATTAAAAGGATCATATTTTTCCAGATACTCTATTGGATTCAGGGGTGCCGATCTATTCTCTGTGGTTTGTTCTGCAACAAATTGTGCTTTCAGCGTCCTCATTTGCTGAATCAATTCTTCTGCATTCGGTACTTTTGACTCAAATTCCTGTTGCAACTTCTCGGGACAAAAACCGAAAACAAAGGTCTGAACCGATCTATCTAGTGCTTTATCTACAGCCTCATGGAAGATACTGAATTCAGGGACACATAGACTTTCTTCGTAAAGCTGCAAAGCGGTAATTTCTTCAGGACTACGGTCTTTATACCAACCACTGTCCGAAAACGCAGCAGCTATTCTATCTGTCATAACTCCATCCCATCCCTTCATGAATAGATTCACTTTCTTCTACGGAAGTGATGTTTACATACTCACCGATGATATTCAGCGCTTCGTAATAACTGCCTGCTGTTTCTTGAATACGGCTGCACATCTGAGTTGCCTGCTCAGACAAGCCGTTTTTTCGCAAAGTTCGGGAAGCTATCCCCATAAGGTTGAAGATGTTGCCGTCTTGACCGATAAGAGGGCAATCGGGCTTTGGCCGTTCTTGCTCCTGCTGCTTTTCAGAAACAAATCCTCCCAGACGGTTTTCTACATAATCAGAAAGCCACATGCCGCCAAACTTTTCATGATATTGAAGTCTCCATATTGCCAGCTTTGCTATGTTCAGTTTTACAGTTTCGTCAAAGGGAAAAACAAGATTGGTAACTCCGCTATGCTCAAAAACATAGATATTTTCAAATGTAGTATGATCAAGAAGCAACCCTTCATCAGTAAAAATATCATTGATGCCCTGCTGCCATTCTTTTAAATCACCGCCGCAGCCTTGCAGCACAAGCCCCTCACAGTCTTTCATTCGCCGGAGTTCTTCCGTTGTAACCTGTTTCATACTCATAGTCGCATTTCTCCCATCTGCTGTTCGTTTTCCATTCCCATGTTTTGGCTCCGGTACATACTCACAAAGCTGAGTATTTTATCCGCCATCTCCACTTTTTGTGATGCGGTTACCGGAATGTACCAATCCGGCTTATCGTTACATACCCATATGTGCGGATTTACAGCGGATAAAGCACCTCTGTTTTGCTGACCGATAATATCCGAAAACTTGAATATCTCGGTATCAACTGCGCCTTCAGTTCGGTTAATTATCGTCGCCTTTATTGCATCATACTGCCCGGCAATCAAAGTTGAAACAAACTGCAATTTAATACGCAACTCATCGTCCAATTTTCCAAGCAGCGTTTTTCCGCAGATCTTTACGTCTTTTATGATATCCGTATCGTCAAACATCATTTTTAGTTCATGCTCAAATAAATTCATAAAAGCCTCTCCTTTACAGAATCGACCAGATATATAACGGGGCGGTCAAGGTGAAAAGGAGGCAGGCAAACAGAATACAAGGTGCTGTCAGTTCAAATTGACCATGCTTCCGAAGTAGGCTAAGTGCCCAGCGCCTTGCCGCATTACTGCGGCAGGTTTCCGAACACTCGCCCCCGAACCGTGCTTGCACCTCTCAGCGCACACGGCTCTCCACTTGTTAATTCAGTTTTCCATTGTGTAGTTTTTTGTGACAGTCAATGCAGAGCGCCAATGTTTTGCGATTTCTCGCAATCATAAAACACTCCCAATAGCTTTTGCCTTTCAAGTCTTTGAGCTTTCTGATATGGTGCATTTCAATGTCCATATCCGTTCTGCCGCACAGCTCGCATTGCCCTGCGGACAGCCTATCCATCAAACTGGTTTTGCTGGAATATCTCATCGTGTTGGGAATTACATCGACGGCTGCGGTCTTTTGCATTGGTTTTCTTGCGAAGCCATCATTGTAAAACAGCCGTGTTTTTGTTTTTCCTTTTTTGTCGGTGAAACGCACTCCAAAATCTTTGTTAATGCGTAGTCTGGAAATCATTTTGCTCATACTGGTGCGGTACTTTGTCGCAAAGGTTTTGAACATACTGTACTGCATGATGTAGCCAAAAGAACTGGCGTGGGCGGCATTATTGGCGATGCGGTAATAATTCCGAAAGCCCCTGACCTCGCTGTTGTATTGGTCGAGAATTTCAAGGTCATCATTATCTTTGAGATAATATCGAGCCTTAGCTTTCCAGTTTTCTTTACCATAGACCGTTCTTTCAATGGTCATAGCACCGTAGTCCAGCAGCTTTTTTCGCATAATTTCTGTCGGCAGTTCCAAGCAGACCGTACCGTTGAGATGACGGCACAACCGCCCCATTTTGTCCCTCTTGGTAGCGGCGGAACGGCGTATATAGATGTCATATCCCAAAAATCGAGCTTTTTTCTCGGAATGGGTTATCAGCGTTTTTTCGTCCGACAGCTCCAAATGAAGAGTGTCAGCAATAAACACCTTTATCTGTTCCTTGATAGCGCTAGCGTCCTCTTTGCTACCGATTACACCTACAAGAAAATCGTCGGCGTAACGAACATATTGAAGCCGCTTGAAGCTGGTATCGAACGGGTCAGAATACGGCATTGTCAACTTTCTGCGGTCAAGCTCACGAATTTTTGCTGTAAGCTCGCCTTTTTCCTCCTCTGAATTTGCATTGCGTAGCTTCTTTGTAAGAACCCCACGTTTTTTCTCCAGCTCATAGGTTTCGGGGTAAACGGAACGTGCCGTTCCTTTGTCAAACCGCTTTTTTAGTTCTTCCATATATCTATCCAGCTTATCCAGATAGATGTTGGCAAGAATAGGGCTGATAATACCACCCTGCGGCGTTCCGCTATATGTGTTGTGGTACTGCCAATCCTCCAGATATCCTGCTTTGAGGAATTTGCGGATAAGACGCAGGAAACGTTCATCTTTGATACGCTCCGCCAAGATATCCACCATGACTTCGTGGTCAATATTGTCAAAGAAGCCTTTAATATCTCCCTCAACAAACCATTTCACACCGGTAAAACAGACCTGTACTTGGCTTAATGCCGTATGGCAGCTATGGTTGGGGCGAAAGCCGTGCGAGGTTTTCGCAAAGCTGCCCTCATATACTGCCTCCAGCAGAAGCCGCACACATTCCTGTACCAGCTTATCTTCAAACGATGGAATACCCAACGGGCGCATTTTTCCGTTTTTCTTTGGAATGTAGGTTCTTTTTGATGGTTGTGGCTGATAGCTCTCGTCCTTTAAGCTCGTAATGATGCCGTCAATGCGATTCAGGCTCATTGCGTCGATGGTTTTCCCATCGGTGCCTTTTGTCATATTCCCTTGGCTGGCATAGATATTCTGATAAGCCAGTGCAAACAGCTCACGGTTATATAGATTGCGGTAGAGCCGTTCAAAGGTATATGACCTGTCACTACTATGGGTTTTTAAACTGCTTAACAAATTGATTGGATTTCTCATGGTGCATCACACACCTTCCTTTCTCTGTTGTTAAGATAACAAGCTGCCGCCCTTCGCCATGTATGCGGTGTTACCGTACTCGGACTACTATGGCGGCTCCGTTGCCATACCGAATATTCAGTGTCATCTTTCTTGGCAGAGCCTTGAAATTTATCACCACAAGGGCATTACACATAGCCAATTGCTCGGCATTTCGGGTTAGGCAATCCCCGTTTAACAATATAATTATGGCTTAGATGATTGTCGGATAGCGTTTTCGTCCTTTAGCTCCATACAGAGTTGAGCCGCACAAAAGCTCTCCCGCATATCCTCGACTAGTAGATTGCGGTTGTGCGGTACAGCGTAGTTGTCATTAAGCCGCCGTAGTTCCTACATAGACCTCTCGGACTGCGCTTCAGGCAGTATAGCTTTTATCCTTATATCATCTTTTTCATCTTCCCATTCAGTCGTGGGCTGACAACCGCCCAACTTATGAGTTTACCGGTGTGCTATTTTCCCCTATGAAGTTTCCCTCTCAGGTAAGCCGGTTGATGACGGGCGAATGAGCTTTTACCCGCTGGATTGCCAAATCCAGAATAATTACATTGCCGTTACGGGCGCACACTCAAAATACGATGTACTTAACTTTACAAAGAACAAAATCGCCAGAATCATATCAATGACGGGAAACACGACATTGTTGACAACGTTCTTTATTTGTGTCTGCGCTGCTTTCCACGTGTTTTCGATAGCAGTTGATACATCTCCTGCGGCAAAGGTCTGAAAGCACAATGCGGACAGTAATACCGCCGTCACCAAAATACATATTAATTTCTTTCTCATGAACATCCTCCTAACACTCTTTGCATTTCCTCTTGTTGAACCACCCGAATCGGAATATTCAGACTTTTACAAAACTGTATTTCTGCTTTCATCCCTTCTGTAACAGTACTGCCGAAAATCCACGCCTCGTCGCAAATCCACAGTAAATTCAATCCCGCTGCCTGCTTGATTTCCCGTTCCTTTGGATCGCTATCATCAAGGCAAAGCAGATAGAAATGCGGTACAACCGGAGCCGCACCGCGCATCAATACATATCTGGAATATTCTTTCATCTGCTCCAAATTTTCTTTTTCGCCGCATTCGGCACAAACATAGACTCGTTTCATCATTCGTCTTCATCATCCTTTTTCTTTTTGACAATAACCAATGCAACAACACCTCCCAGCGCCACTGCGCCGAGTCCGATCCAGAAGCCGGTATCAAAACGGTTTTCTGCTTCTGCCGTCTCTGTTCTTGTCTCCAAAGCAGCCGGCTCGATTCCCGTTTCTGCCGATAATTGCGGCACGGGAGAACAAAGCATAACGGTGCCTATGATCAAGCAAGACAAGGCACCGGATAACAGAATTCTTTTCATTTTCTTTTTTCCTATCATGATGTCCTGCACCTTCCTAAAGCCCGCAATATATCGTAAAGCCCATATCGGCTTCTACTTCTTCCCGACTGATTTCCTCCGGCTCTCGAAACTGTGTCATATATTTTTCTGCTTCTTCAGCGGTTAGCCCTCTGAAATCATCCTCTGTTAAGCCACAGATGAAAAAAGGACCGGCGATGATAGAAGTACCATCTCCGATCCTGCGGTTACCCTCCATGCCGATGAGCTTTGCTTCTTCGTTTCCCACGAGGCAAACATCGTCCAGATATATCTGCTCAATGAATCCGCCGACCGCTTTTTGTTCCGCTTCCAGCGTGTGTTCGATTTCGGCAATATATGGAGCCTTATGCGGTTCTACATAGACTACCGTCATAAGGTTATCCGGCTTTTGGATGAGGGACTCGTCAAAATCCACTTTTTGAAAGCCAATACTGTCGCAGTAATATGCGCCGTCCTTTGTCACAACAACATCCGAAACGGACAAGGAATGACCGCGATGGAGCGGATGTCCCTCAGTATTGAACTTCCGGAAAATTTCTTCCAAATTGTCACTATCCACCTCACCGTTAAACACCTCGTCATAAATAGACGGATCAATATCCGCTTTTCCTTGAAACCGCTGGGCGTTTTTGAGGTTATGAAACTTCACGTTGTTTTTATCCCTATCGGGATTGATTTGATAGATTTTGATTCTCATTGTGTTAGGAGTCTCCCTTCGTTATATTTTGCTGTTCTGCCCATTTCACCGAGAGATGAATCAGCGCTGCTCGTTGTTCCTGAGGCGTCAATTCATCCAGAAAGTTCTCTAAAGTGATGGGATCTGATTCATCGCCGTAGCAATCTTTACAATTATCGCAGATTTTCTCTCGCTTCACAATCACGGTATTGTCATTTGACTCGGCAAAACTTAAAATGTCGTTATACGCCAATCCGACACGCTGCCGAATTTCATAGGGGATGGTAATCCGTCCTCGTTTACCAAGAACTCGGTATATTTTGTTCATTTTCGTTCTCCCTTCTGTAATGATTCTTCTTTAGTAATCAGGGTTAAAGTCAAACATGCTGAGCTGTATAGGCTTTTCGCGTTCCCGTTCGAACAGGTCATAGTTACCGATCAACAGCTCCTTGAATTCCTTTCCTACTTCATACCGCTGCGCCATCGAATGAGTTCGGGAAAAATCGAAGATAGAAAGCCCCTCATACAGTTCTCTGATTTCGGGGCAGTCGTTGTAGGACAGCAAGAATTTTCCCTTGATGGATTTCAGCGTACTCTTAAGTCTTACATGGTCATCCCAACCGAAGCCCACCTCATACATATCTTCGGTGGAAAAGTACGGCGGATCGGCATAGAAGAAAGCATCGGGACGGTCATAATGCTTGATAAGGGTTTCAAAGTCCTGATTTTCCACAACGACATTTGCCATGCGGTCTTGCAGCTCCGCAATCAGTCCGAACAGCTTTCGGATGTCAAACGGCTGTGAAGCGTAAGATTTTCCGCCGCTGGAATAGCTAAACCGAAGGAGCTTTAAAAACATAGCTGCACGGCGCACATCATAGTCCTGTGTGATCCGCGTCCGTATCTCTTTCAGTTCCTTTGCTTCCAAAGGTGGGAATATATGCCCTGTCAGCTTCAGTTCCTCGGTCAAATATTTATCATCGAACTGCTCGTTCTCAAAAAAGCGCCGGATGGCGATAAAATCTTCACGGGAATTTAAGTGACAGAAGCCAAGCTCCCGAATGGTCGCCATTGTTCTTTCTTTCATGCAGTGAAACAGATTTGCGAGATTTCGGTCGTAATCGTTGTACACTTCAAAGGGACAGATTTCGGGATTACCAAGCAATACGCTGCCCGAACCGCCGAACACATCAATAAAGCGTCCGTATTGCAGTGGAAACAACGCATAGAGAATATGGAGGATTGCAGTTTTGTTGCCTACCCGTGAAACAGGAGTTTTTATGGTGATCATCTCGCTTTCCTGCGAGGCAGTTCAATCGTTTCAGTAGAATAAAAAAGGCGATACCAATCATTCGCTCTGAAACGATTGATACCGCCGTTTATTTTATTCTTCAGCTTTTCAATTTTTTTGATACTATTTTTGTATTTCTATATCCTCACAACTGCATTTCTCCCGGCGCTTGCTCCATGGCTTCGGTTTGTTCAAATTCCCCGCGCATATATTCGCCAATAGTAAGCTCCTGCCCCAAAAAGTTTGGTTCGGTATCCTCTGTAAAGAAAAGATATCCTTTCTCCCCGAAATCCAGCGGCATATCGGTTATGACGCTGCCGCCATGGTTCACACCGACCCTCGGCTCGACCGAACAGAAACGTCCGCCGTCGTCACTGTGGCGGAGATCATAACAATACAGTCCCTCCGGAATATCCTTCGGGGCAATGCGGCTATTGGAAAACAGCGCAGGCTTTCCGAATAGTTCGATTAGCTGATACTCATCATTTTCGATGCTGATATATTCCGTCCCCGTGCTGTTTTTCGCCATACCGAATTCCAAGGGATCGTAATCCCAAACCTCCAAAGCAAACTCAGTCGCGCGGATGCCTTCGGGAATATATTGATCGATCATTTCTCCGCCCAAATAGCATCGTTCGCCGCAGTTCATCCCGATATCCTCATCCGACCACTGATGCTTAAAGGATACATCCGGATACATTTCTGAGAGCTTTTTCAGGATGGGATGAGGCGCAGACCATGCGGTTTGGAAGGTGATCTCATCGCAGGCGCTGTAATCGGTATATCCATCATATCCGTAAGCGTTCCACTTCGTATTCCATTTTCCGATTGCCCAATCGTACCATGTCGGTGCACCATATATCTGAATGTTGTGCCATGCGATTTTTCCAAGCTCCCATTCCTCACGCTGCACATCCGTCCGCTGGCGCAGGAAGATTTCCTCGCTTTTTTCGGGAATCCTTTCCAGCGCTTTCAATGCATCCTCTGCCGAGCGGCCGAAGGTATATACCTCGATAAAATCCCGGTAGGCTTTCAGCCCGCGG
>ENA-OROX01001210-OROX01001210.1-human-gut-metagenome-genome-assembly--contig:-NODE-1210-length-22553-cov-4.424616_pt1 | contig 22553 bp, 16 predicted proteins | sample MGYA00242133_ERZ509058 | MGnify/ENA primary metagenome ERZ509058 (study PRJEB26280, sample SAMEA2338751) | human gut metagenome | biome: human gut; feature: human-associated habitat; material: faeces...
TTCGTGTGAAGCCTGTCATGGAGAGAAGGCGCCGACGGCTCCGACGAAGACCGATTGCTCGTCGTGCCACGGCACGCCTGAAGCCGTGGCCAAACTAACTGCCGGTAAGTACAAAAAGTACTACAACCCGCACGATTCGCTGCACTATGCAACGTACTCGGACTGCGTGGCTTGCCATCGCGAACATCAGCCTTCGCGTTTGGATTGCAATAACAGCAATTGCCACCGCGAGTTCAAGTACAAAGTGCCGTAATGCACTGATCTGACATCTCACTCTCAAAACCGCGGCAACGGGAATTTATTTTCGTTGTCGCGTATTTATTGCGGTAGCGTTTCCATTCGATAACCGATGCCGGAATGGCTGACAATGCCGCAATCGTCCTGCATACCTGCCGCCCGAAGTTTTTGGCGCAGTCGAGCCAGCGTAACCCGCAGATATTGAACGTCCTGTTGTTGGCCATTGCCCCAGACATGCGCAATGATCTGTTCATGAATCAGCACGGAATTAACGTGCCGCATAAAGTACTCCAGCATGCTGAATTCCACAGCCGAAAGCTTGATTTCTTTGTCTTCAAACCAGACTTGGCGTGATTTGGTATTGAGTTTGAGGGAGCCGTTGACGATTTCCTGATCGGGCACTTTTTGCGTGGTGGACAGGCGTCTTAGAACGGCACGTACGCGGCCGAAGAGTTCCTCCAGCGCAAAGGGTTTGGGCAGATAGTCGTCAGCTCCCAAATCAAACGCGCGGATCTTATCTTCAACCTGGTCTTTGGCCGTTAGCAAAATGACGGCACAGTTGCTTGTTCGACGGATGCGAGTCAAAACGTCATAGCCGTCGAGGCCGGGCATCATGATGTCCAAAAGCACCAGGTCCGGCTGATGATCTTCAAACACCTGTAGGGCACTGGGACCGTCGACGGCACAGATCACTTCGTAGCCGAGACTTGCAAGATTGATCGACAGCAACCGACGGATTTTCGGTTCATCATCCGCAACGAGAATAAGCGGTTGGGACATGGTCAGTTTTGCTCCTCAATCGTCACCGTAAATATGCTGCCGTGCTTTGGCTTGCTTTCGACGGTAATGTCTCCGCCGTGGGCTCGAGCCAAGCCTCGGGAAATCGTCAGGCCCAGGCCGGTTCCTCCGGCTCTGCGGGTCATCGACATGTCGATCTGATGGAATTTTTCAAAGATTTTTTCCTGAGATTCCAGTGCAATGCCGATGCCGTTGTCTTTGACGGCAAATCGTACCTGAGTTCCGCAGCGAGTGACATGCACGCTGATGCTTGGAGTGGTGTCGCAGTAGCGAACGGCATTGGCAAACAGATTGATGAGAATTTGCCGCAGGCGATCCGGATCGGCAAAGACTTCAGCCGCATCCTTTTCAATGTGAAATTCAAAATCAGCCGACTGTGCCGCCGCTCTTCTTGCTTCCTCAATAACGGTACTGGTTTTGATCAGACGACGGCGCAAAACGATGGCTCCGGCTTCGATGCGAGATAAGTCGAGCCAGTCGCGCACAAGCGTTTGCAAACGATCGATGTCTTCAACCAGCCCGTTGATCAGTTCGGACTGCATTTCCTTTGTCCAAGCAACGTCTTTTCGGGCTAGCGTTTCGGCCTGCATGCGAAGCGAGGCTAGAGGTGTCTTGAATTCGTGAGCGGCGACGGAAATCAGCGAATTCTTCATCACGTCAAGCTTGTGGGCTTCGGTAATGTCACGCACGACGACACCCATGCCGATGAACGCACTTTCTTCTTTGACGGCAAACGAAGTCAGTAGCCAAACCTTGTCGTCGGATTCCATCAACGCAAAGGTGGTGTTGGGTTCCGAGAGCATTTTGATGACGGCTTCGACGCTGTCCGGGTTTTTCTTTTGAACGGCGCGAATGAAGTCTTCTCGCGTGAGTGTCGGCGCTTGAGTATCTCTGTTTACGAACTCGAGAAGACGGTGATTGAGCAAAGAGAAATTGGCGTCACGGTTCAGCAAACCGAAACCGTCACGCATGGAGTCAATGGCGGCGACCAACGTAGCTGTCCGTTCCTTGACGCGGTTGTCGAGCAGGGTGTTTGCCGCAAGCAGTTCCGTTTGCGCCTGTTCAATCGAATAGGCCATGCTTTCAAACGTTTTAGCAAGGTCTTTGACTTCGGTGGGCGCCCTTGGAGAAAGGGTTACGGAGCGGGCCATCTTGTATTCATGACGTTGCAGGAATGCGGCTTTGGCTCCCAGAGCCTCAATTGCAAGCGCGAGTTTGCTTGAGATCGTGTTGGAGATGAGTACGACAAGAAGGATCACGATAAACACCAAGGCCGCACTTGAAGCGAGCCATTGGTGAAAAATCGCGTTTTCTTCAGCCTGGGGAATGCTCAACCAAACGTACCAAGAGGGTGACGCCAAAACGGCTGCCGTGGTGACAACCGGTTGTTTGGTAAGAGAAGAGTCGTGACGTATCAGTCGGATCTGACCGGGAACCGGATTTGCTTGCGAGACGGCCTTGATGTCCAAAACCTCGGGATGGCTTAGCGCAGACCAACCGGGGGCGTAAATTGCATGACCTCGATCGTCAGTTACGACGGCGTAGATGTTCTTGTCGAGACCGGCACGTTGAATGATGGTGCCGATCTTTTCCAGGTCCAAAGCACCCAATACAAAGCCGTCAAAGTTGCCTGACCTATCGAAATAGGGAGCAACGATCGTGCAAAGGAGCTTTTCTGTGCCGCCGATCCCCTTGAGAACAGGGGAAATGTATGTTCGAGGCTCTTTTAGCAAATTTTTGAAGTGCTCCCGAAAACTGAAGTCGGCGCCCACCATGGATTCACCACGGGCGTTGAATTCGGGGTGAAAGGCAAGTGTCGTCGCACGCCTGTCGGCAAAGTACATGTTGATAAAGCCGGGGAATTGACGATAAAGCGCAACGAGAATGGCGTCGAGCTTTTCTTTGCTTCTTTCTCCGCTTTGTGTGATTTGAAATGCGGCGGCCTCAATGCCTCGTCGGTGCATTTCCACAAACGACTCGATCTGATCGGCGATTTGTTGCGTTGAGACGCTCTGGTGTTCCTCTGCCTTCCGAATTTCAGCCTGCAGAAGCCAACTCTGGTATCCGATCAGAACACAGATGGGTATCAGGGCGACGGTTAGAAGAGAAACCAGAAGTTGGTATCGGTGGGAGCGGATGGGCATGGACTTCAGTGGGCACGAGGCAATTCGCAGGCACGAGTTCCCGCTTTATCTCAAAGCATGGCCAAAACAAACAAATGAATTCCGAATTTTGCTTGTTCCACCTGGTTGCAGCTTGAATCAACGAGAAACGCACCTGAATCCCATGAACGACTTATAGATATCTTCCATGGATACTGCCGCGCGCATTCCACCTTCGCTCTCGGCCGATCCAGCTACCAGGACTGGGCACAACCAGTACGCGGAGTCAGATGCGTTTAACAGCATGATACTGCACAGAAAGATTCACACAACACAGTCGACTGTTTTATGTTGAGTTAGAATCCAAGCAGGAAAACGAAAGCCTGGCAAAGGGAAAGCCCGTAAGGGCGAGAAACCAGTAAGGGATTAAGCCACCCTGGCAGGCCGTAGGATGCCACACAGAATCGGAGCCACTCGCAGCGAAGAGGATGTGTGGCATTTTCTGTTTTGTGCGTGCTATGTCACGAAAAAATGCTTCCGTTGTTTTCTCACCGGGGCGATATTTGATAGGCATCGTCTTAATTGAGAACGCCATACGTCCTTCTTTGCAAAGATTGTCCCAAACCAAGGCCAAACGGTTGTCCAGAACGACTGTAAGTTGGTCTCGCTTATCTCGGTCTTTATATTGGCCGATTAAGTCAACAATCCGCGGGCCCGTAGCTTCAATCGGCAGATCAACGCGTGTTCCTTGAATCTGGCCTAAGAAAGACGCCTCGCAATAAGAAAAGAGGCATTGATTGATCACGAGCGCTGTTTCGCCGCATTGAAGGACGAAGCAGGGATCCAGTCCATCTTGATTTCGGCTGACTTCAAATTCGATACCGCATTCGCCGCAGCGGCTGGGAACGAGAAGGCAATTGGAGAGAGCATAGAGCTGTACGACCGATTGACCAAGACAGTGGGTTGGAAGTTGAACGCTGTCAATGTTTTTGTCTTTGCACAGAGCGCTCATAAAAAGCCGGTATACAGCCCAGGTTCGTGATGGTTGCCATAATTCGAATGCTTCGTATTTGCTTTGAAGAATACTGAGGTAAGCGGTGTTCAATGGGGTTTTCTGATCGCCATGACTGATGCCGTTGCTATACGGGTCCGCAAAGCAGTCGGCTCCTTCATTGTCAATCACTCCGAAAGGACATGAAGGATCTGCTCCAGCTTTGAGCAGGTATTTCAATCCATTTATAAGTCCGTCATTGAGAGCGTTCAGATAACACGCATAAGCCAACGCTTGCGCTCCGTTTCTTCCGTTGTCGACTCGAGGATCGAATCCGTGTGAGACAAAAAACTCTGCAAGTCTGATCATTGAACAATTGAGCCAATCGCTCGGTCCATACAAAAGGCCGGCAAGCATATGGACGGACTTGCCTGTGTCGACATCGGTGCCGACGGCGTTCGGATCTGCTCCCTGAGCAAACAAAGTTTCAGCCCCACGAAAAACATCTTTGGCGGATATGCCTTCGGTCAGTTTGTCCATTGTTTGGAACAGTTTCTGATCAATGGGGCGTGAAAACGAAAGATTGAGCCAGGACATAAGGAAGTTGAAAGGGCTGGTTAACGAATCGGCAATCGAGCTCACGCGTGAGCCTTGCTTGCTAAGTTAATCGACTACGCGTCAGTCATTGTCGCATTTGCGCGATAGTGACTGAAAACCATCCTTGCCTTTATTTATAGTAGAACTGATAGGGAATTGTGCTCAAGGGTTCCTATGTTGATTAGGTTCTTTTGCTGCGACATTGATACTGCTTTCGGAATCGATTAGAGCGTTAGTCAAAAGCTTCAATGTGTGTTGAAGGCGTTGGTCTCTCTGAACTTTCACTTTCTGCAGTACGAATTGTGTCATTCACTACTGAGTCACCGGCGGCATTGATCTAATCAAAGCTATAGTGTCGCTATCAACAAGCACTGAGCACCAAGGTTGAAAAAATGACTGTGGATGTAATGCAGGACCGAGCAAAACACTATGCTCTTGAATGGCTCAAAGAATCTGGAAATCTTCGGATTGCTGAATACCAGCGGCCCTATTGCTGGCCGGAGAGTTTCATTACAAATTTTGTCAGAACTATTTTGGGGGCTTTTGATGAAACAAGTTCCAATTTTGGCCCCGCTGATCTGGGGTTGATTGTTCTTGAAACCTATCAAGAAAACGGCAATAAGATTGAAAGCATTGCTGACGGCCAACAGCGTCTGATGACTTTTGCTCTATTGGCCGTTGGCGTGCTGGGCGAAAAAGAGTTCAAAGAAGAACCCGATTTCCCAGGATCAAGAATCGGAAATTTACTGGGTGCCAGTACATTGCATCCCGGTAGTTTGCCAGCCGAAAATAAAAATTTCTTTATTGATCTCGAAACGCTGTTACATGCCGAAGAAGCCTATGGAATCATTAAGAAGGTTCTGGATCGAGAGCTCTTGCAACAAAAAGATAAAGATTCAGTTTGCAAGACCCTCGAAGAGAATCTCAGGCAGGTGACTTTCGGTTTGCTGGAGCTACCGGTTAATTCCGAGAATGCCAAAGCGGATCGATGCGTCGAACGCTTGTTTGAAGCATTCAACACGACGGCCAAGCCTCTTAACGGCGGGCAGATTCTCAAGGCGCGGCACTACGGTGCAATCGCTATTGCACAGCAGCTCAAGGAACTGGAAAAATATTGGCAAAACCAGTCTGAGTATTCCACCGACGCGCTGGCGGGATCAACAACGAGTCCGTTTACGAATAAGCCGATATCCAATGATGAATTTGTTGACTCACCGAACCAAGATGCATGGTATTGGCCGGGATATGGCTTTGTACAGGCAGTTCAAGGTATTTTGCTGAGACAGGATTGCTGGTGGTTTGCGCTCAACCTTCAAGGCGATGAGCGCATGGATCCGTTTGATCGAATGGAAGGAATTCAGCCGGCGCATCCAAACTGTCTGAACGTAAACCGAAACATTGATTCGGTGCTACAGAACTATACGTGGAAGGCCGACGCACCTCTTTCCTTTGAGAAAGGGTGGGGTTTTTTTGCAATGACCAGTCGTCTCAAGCGGTTGTATGCTGATCTTGTGCAAGGACTGGAATCGGCCAGAAGTCAAATCAACGAACAACATGACGGCAGGACAGCCCTGAGTCTGCCCGAAAGAAATCCGGTGACTCAGGCTCTCTTTTTTGGTGTATTCGATGCCATCCGGACAATTCGTCTTGTGAAGGAACACATCAAGGTCGAGAAGGGAAATTCATTCAAGGACGATTCTTCGCCTTACAAACTACGACTGATCAATGCCATCGCCCGAGAAGAAACAAACACAAAAGCTCACACCGATGAAGTCGATAGGATGCTGGATACCATGACCAGCGTTAACTATTGGTTGGGTATTCAAGCAAATGGGCATATAGCAGAGAACTCTTCGGGATGCATGATGACTGTTGTGTTCAGCATTCTTCTGTGCTGGGCCGATCGGTTCGAAAAGTGCGGTTGGGATAGCTATAAAGATGATGGTCAGGCACGAAGCAATGGCAGCTTACCGAACGATCCCAATTCGAGTTTAGGCACATTGCGTCAGTTGGCTCTTTGGTTGTTTTTTGCTGCGCGTTTCGATCCCCGCTGTCGGTACTCTACGATTCTGACACGTCTGCATATCGATGACGCAATAGCCGCAGCGCATTTTTCGCATGATCTCGACAATGCTTGGTGGCGCTTTATGCGGCAGGTTCGCCGAGATGAAAAAGTTAAAAACCTTTTTATGGGTCTCCGCGAGTTTTTCAGCGAAGAGGGAAATGTTGTTCCATCGAAGGACCTGGATTCACTGATAACAGCTTTTTTGGACTAAACCATGTCATTGCAGTTTGAAGTTAAGCATTTCGAATGTACGTTCGCGAACATGCCACAAGCTTTGTCCTGCGTGCTTGCTGAGCAGACGGCTTGGCATTTGGAAATTCCCTTGTGGCAACGCAAATACGACTGGGGGTTGGAGCAATTTGAAACATTCTTCAAAGACCTTAGCGTTGCATCTGCTGAAAAACCTTTAAGACTTGGCACGCTTGTATTAGCCTGTACGAAGTCGAATCATGAAACAGTCTGGGTGGTTGACGGGCAACAACGGCTTAGAACAGTCAACAATCTGTTTATGGCGCTAAGTCGTTCAGCAAGCGAAAATCAGGGAGGTGCCACGGCTTTTCCAATAAAAGCTCAACAGCAGCTTTTACACAAACTTGCTCTGACAGATGGTTTGGGAACACCGCTTGACGACGGACTTTGCTTTAACGATGAAGAGCAGCAAAAGGAGTTTCACAAAGCGCTGAGTGCTGTTGCACACTTGCTTACGCCTGAAATATTGAACAACATCAGTTTTCATATCATGCTGGTGACACTTTCTGACAAGAATATCGATCAGAAGGTCTCGCTTGAAGTGTTAAATCGTCTTTTGCCTCCATATTTCGAACGAATCAATCGTCAGGCCAAGCCATTGAATCCGGAAGATATTTTTAAAGCCAAATTAATTTTCAAGTGCAGAGAATCGTCGAATTTTGAGGCAGTACATAGGGTCAATGCTTGTTGGGATCGTGCCAAGCGACTTATATATGAGCCGATGATTCTCGATCCAAAATTTGCCTCGATCAGCGGCTCGATTTTGGATCGGATTACCGATAAGAAACCAATGGCAAAGTGCCCGCTACGCGACGAAAAGTCGCGGAGAGAGGCCTTCTGCCGGTTGCTACTCGTGGCTGATGCTTGGAATCGGGGTGAAGACAAGTTGCCGAAAATCGATCGGGACACACTTCTCGCTGAAACCCCGTTATCTCGTTCTTGGACGGGATTATGGAATATCACTGATCTAGAGGTTGAAAAATTCTTAAATCAATTTGAGCGATTGCTCAGCTTGTTTGAAAGGTACCGTGAATATCTTTTGGTGACGAGATCGCATCTTTCCGACGAGAATCTGCAGCGAGATTTTTTTGCAAAGAATAAGAACTGGCGTCTGGTGATGTTGCAGCTCTGTTGTTTTTTGAATGCTGCTCTGAGCGGCCATTGGTTGTCCAACGATTATCTGCTGAAAATTATTCGAGCACTCGATTGTCAAGATGAAAAGGATCTGGATCGCGCCGCTAAGCAAGCTGTTCAAAACGTGGAAAAAGAGCTGTTTCGCAAGATAAAGGATAAGGGAAGTAAGGAAGGGAAATCCCAATTTGGAAATTCAATAAATAATTCCCGAGATCGGGAAATGCTGGTCGCTCGCGAATGGTTACTTTGGCAGGCGTATTTTTCTGAGTTTTCTGACGATAATGAGGAAATTGTTTACCGTGATTCAGTCACGACTGCGTTAAAAGAGGCCAGCGGAAGAGAGACTGCCGTTCAGGACTATATTAGAAAGCCATTTTCGTTTCTTCCAAGTTCTGCCGGCGCTGGAGAGATTGAACATTGGGTTGCCATGCGACGGGAAGATCAAAACAAAGGCGATATCAAAGACGAAGACTTGGATCGGTCCGCCAACTATGCATTTATCGCCTCAGGCGTTAATCAAAGTTTGAGAGATCTTACGGTGACGGAAAAGGCACTCCGAAGAAACAGCACTTGGTGGCCGAATCTTCAATTTTTGGCAGCACTCACACAACCTTCTGAGGAAGGTCTGCCTCTTGAAGATCGTTACGCCACTAAGAAGGATTTGTTGGCGATGTTTGAACGTATCGATAGCTTTTGGTCAAAGGCACAAGAAAGAATTTTGACATCTCTTGATTCATGCTGCGGCAGGTCTTGAAAGGTCCGAATTTCCCGCTGCAAGCAATTTTATTAAATGAAAAATAGAGGGAAATTAATTCCAAATTAAAAATCGCAAACGTTGGTTTGGACGTCCATTCAGCAAAAAGTAATTGTCCGTATGTGTCTTGCGGTCGATAAATAATTCGGAGTGCGGAATAATTTTTCTATTTTTTTTTCGTTGAATTTAACGAAAAAAGCAAATATGAATATTGTTTGTGATATCTGTAAATCTTTCGTGGAAATTGCTGTGCAAATTCCATGATATTCTCTTTCGGTCATTCAATTTGAAAATTTTTAAGTGTAATGAAGTGTGCGGAGTTAGGTGCGTTTTTTAGAAGTGTTGTTTGATTTTTATCATAAATTTATTTGAGTATTCTTATTAAGTATCAAGCGTTGCGGAAACGTTCGGTAGGCTTGCCAATGAGGGGTAAGTGATTACAATAGACACGTTTTATTTAGCATGATAAATAATTAGAAATTTTTTACAGATTTATATAACTGCTAAAAATGTCCGAATTTTGTACTCTGACTCCTTATGCGCTGACGATGATCAATTCCATGCGAGCCATGGGATATTCGTTTGAGTCTGCACTCGCAGACATTGTCGATAACTCCGTGGCCGCGGAGGCCAGCCGCATCGAGATCATTTGTCCGACGGCAGACGATGCCGAGCCGTACATCTGCATTTTGGATAACGGGCATGGAATGTCGCGTGACAAGCTGATTGAATCCATGCGGTATGCCTGCCGAAATCCTGACAATGAACGTGCGAAAGGAGATCTCGGTCGATTCGGCTTGGGGATGAAGACGGCGTCTCTGTCTCAGTGCAGACGTCTGACCGTTGTGTCAAAGACGTCCGAAGAAGTCACAGGAACCGTTTGGGATCTCAATGTCATTCAGAAAACGGAAGATTGGTCTCTGGTCCTTTTGTCGGAAGAAGAGTGCAGACGGGTTCCGCGATTCGAAAGTCTGAATGTGTTCGAAAGCGGAACGCTTGTTGTCTGGGAAGATTTCGACCGGCTGAACCTGGGAGTCGATGCCGTTCATGCACTGATGGACATCGTCAGTCTTGGGGCAGAACATTTGTCGCTTATCTTCCATCGGTTCATAACCGGTGATGATGATGTGCCTGAAATCAACATCAGCGTCAACGGGACGTCGCTTCAGGCCAAAGATCCTTTCGGAGAAAGCTTTCGCCGCGGTGCCAGCCGTATGCCTGAGGAGTTCATCACCGTCAAGGAGTTCCCGCAGGAGCCGATTGTTGTCACGGGTTACACCCTGCCGCATCAGAATCTGATGTCCGAATCCGAGCGCCGTAGCTTGGGGGTACGTGACGGTTCGAGAACCTGGGGTGATGATCAGGGCTTTTATGTTTTTCGCGGCGGTCGTCTGATCTACTGGGGCGGTTGGTTGCGACTGAGACAAAAAGCGCAGTTGGCCAAGCTCTGCCGAGTCAAAGTGGATGTACCCAACTGCATGGATCATCTTTGGGAGCTGGACATCAAGAAATCCAAGGCCACGCCGCCCAGAACCGTTCGTGAGCATTTGAGCCGTCTTTTGGAAGATCTGCAAAAGAAGTCTGTCGTCGTGCAACGAGGAAGACGCTCAGACCGTTCGACTGACAATGTTGGATTGCTATGGAACGCTGAATTGGTGGGGAAAAATTTTTATCGGGTTTCCATCAATCGCGAAAATGTCCTGGTAAAGACGCTGTGTGCCGCAATGGATACGGCCGTCCGCAAACAGTTTGAAGCTCTGTTGAGTTTGCTCGAAATCGGCTATCCCTCGAAGTGGGTCAACAGCCAATATCTGGCAGATGCGGCAGACATCAACACGGCTGACGCATCCGACGGCGGTCCGTCGCGTACAGAGCTCAAGGCCGCGCTGAAGCATTTTCTGACTGCGACAGGAAACGACGGAACCGATGATATGCTGCTCTATGCCTTGCAGGGTATTCCTCTGTTCGAAGGAAAAATGAAACTCACGCGGGAAATATTGAACGAACTTCAGCAGGAATTGAAAAATGGCCGTTGATTTGGGAATGTTGGCGACGTATGTTTCTGCCTTCAATACGAAATATGCGAAAAACTTCAAAAATGCTGCTTTAAAAGAAGAGCAATTCAAAGAACAAATCATCGAAATATTCAAAGAAATTGATAAGGGTCTTTCTTTCTTGTATGGCCAAAAGGCTACGGACCGGCAGTTTTTTGATGCCTTTTATCGTGAAGCCAAAGCCCGTGTGACATTCAGTTTTGAAGAAAGCACAACGTTGCAGGACGATGACGAATATCGTCCCTGGGTGAGCAATCTTTGGCGTGAAATCGAAGGTTCTGCGCAATTTTGGCAGGCTTACAGCAGTCGCTTGAGATTTGATAAGCACTGGTCGGACGAAACGGTGGCCGAAATCGACAAAGTAGCCGATGATGTGCTCGATCATTGCGGCAACCCTCGGGAGACAAGCTATTCCTGGGACAAGCGGGGCATGGTGATCGGGGATGTGCAAGCCGGGAAAACCGCTTTGTATGCCGGACTTATAAACAAAGCTGCCGATGCGGGGTACAAGGTCATTGTGGTACTGGCTGGTTTACTTGAAAACCTGCGTTCCCAGACGCAGGAACGCTTGGAGTACGACTTTGTCGGACGAAGCACCAGAAATGAAAAAATAGGAAAGAAAAAAACGGAAACGACTCCGACCAAGAGAATCGGTGTCGGCAACATGCGAGACGAAAAAAATTCCTCGGTCAGTTGGTTCACGACGGTCAATAGGGATTTTCATTCCAACTACCAGGAAAAGGGGATTTCCGTTTCGAGTCTCAACTCGTGTGTTTTTCTTGTCGTGAAAAAGAATGCGAGTGTGCTCAAGAATCTCAATTCATGGTTGAAAGACAATAACATGCCGCAGGGCATGAAAATTGCAGAGCCGTTACTTGTCATCGATGATGAAGCGGATTGTGCCTCCATCAATACCAATGACGAGGATGAAAAGCCGACGGCAATCAACAGAGAAATCCGACGCCTGCTCTCTTATTTTTCGCACTCGTCTTACGTTGCGTTCACGGCTACACCTTACGCCAACATCTTCATTGATCCTGAACTGACAGATGACGAGCTTGATCTTTTTCCGAAAGACTTCATCACGTACATGTCCATTCCGTCCACGTATTACGGCGTGCACGGAATGATCGACGATTATCGCGGAACCTCAAAAGTGCTCGACCCGACCGTCCTGATGATCGAGGAAGATGAGGAAAAAGGCCCCTTTCCATTGAAGCATAAAAAGGATTTTGCAAAGACACTGACCGATTCCCGACATCCTTTACCCGAATCCATGCTCGAAGCATTGAGGCAATTCCTTCTGATCAATGCCATTCGGGATCTGCGGGGAGAAGAGAACACCCATCGAACGATGATGGTGAATGCGTCGCGCTTTACGGATGTTCAAAACGCTCTGAGCAAGAGACTGAGCGTTGTGCTTTCGAAGTACCAGAACGAACTGCGTCTGTGTGCCCGGGCAAGTGATGCGGAAGGCAATTCGGTTTACCGAGCTTTCAGGCAATGTTTTGACCGATATTTTCCCCATTGCGGTTGCAGGTGGGAGGATGTTCTGAAGCAATTACCGGCCTCTTCGCAGGGTATTGTGACCGTGGCCGTCAACCAGTCTTCTTCCGATACGCTCAATTACAGCGACCATGAGCAGGGCTTGCGGGCAATTGCCGTCGGCGGTCTGTCCCTGTCACGTGGTCTTACTCTGGAAGGACTTTGTGTGAGCTATCTGTACCGGACTACGGCAGCCTACGATACGCTCATGCAGATGGGGCGATGGTTCGGATACCGCTCATACAAGGTTCTGTGTCGTACGTGGATGACCTCACGAACATACGGCTACTTCGAAGACATTGCGCGTGCAATGGATGATCTGAAAGAACAGATCAAAGAAATGAAGAAACAACATCGCAAGCCGAATGACTTCGGTCTCAAAGTTCGTCAGAGCTCAGGAGCGTTACTCATTATCACGAACCGAAACAAAATGAGGACTTCCAAGGACGTGACGATCCGAACCTCGTTCTCGGCAAGCCTTCTGGAAACAGCAGAGCTGTCTAAGGAGAAAGACGAGATCATCCATAACCGGGGAGTTGTCGTCGACTTGGTAAAAGCTATAAAAGCCGAAGGCATTGATGCTGTGAAAAGCGGAGAGAAGATTGTTTTCGAGAACGTTCCGAAGAAAACGGTGGCCGAATTTGTTAGGAACTTCCATCCGCATAAACAGGATTATCGGTTGGCAAACTACGAAGACAATGAAGACGGTGTGGCCAACTTCATCGAACAGACGGAAGTTGCCAAGCTGCAGAAGTGGGATGTCGTCATTTGGTCGAAAAAGACGGGGGACGAAAACCGAATTGAGCTCGGTGACACCGGGTTGAAGCTCGGCGTTGCGGAACGCAGGGTAATAGATCAGGACTATGAAAACGGCGCGATAACGTTTTCCCATCACCGATTCTCAGATGTGTCCATGGAGAAAATCGGTGTTGATCCAGAGGATGTAAAACGTAGTAAGGAAGACAGCAGGGGTGTAACTGAAAGCGGAAAAGAAAATTCGTTCCGTTATCAACTGCGACGCCATCGAACGAAACCGTTGCTTGTCGTTGTTCCCGTCAGAGCTAAATTTGAAAACGAAGTTGCCGATCTCAGCAACTGGTTCCCGGCCTACATGCTCAGTTTCTGCGAATTTGAAGGCGATGTAAGCAACCGCGGCCTGGTGCATTACAAGGCTAATAAGGTATGGGCGTATGAATTCGGCCAGGACGAAGACGATTAAAGGATACGAACAGATGGCATTTGCAAAGGCTGATTTTCTGAGGGACTGGGAAGAATTGCGTTGCGGCCGAGCGACCGGTCTGGTCTACCGTGCGCACGATTACCCCTGTTTTTCCGTAGGCCCCGCAATGACCGAAGACCGGTGCCCTGCGTTTTTCGTCAATGCCAGCCGACGCTGTCGGGATCGTGACTACAAACACATGACACTGCGCAGCCGACGTCACAGGGAAGGGGATTATTTCCTTGTGCTGGCCTTGAGAAACGAAGAGTTAATCGATCGTTTTGCCGATCTGTGTGCTTTGCTGGACGAAGCGGCCGAACAAAGTGCGGAAAAACGAGGAGAGGTCTTTTTGAAGGATCAGCTCGACCGTTGGGCGTCCTTGCTTGACAAAGCACACCGCAGGTTCACAGACGAAGAAATCCGAGGACTGTGGGGCGAACTGGCGGTTCTGAAAAAGCTGATCGGCATGATCGGCCCGCAGAAAGCCGTCGATGCCTGGAAAGCGCCGAAAGAAGAGGCCGAATACGAAAAATTCGATGCTGTATCCCAGGATTTTTCATTTGACGACCTTACCGTTGAAGTCAAAACCCGCTACGAACAGGCCGACGTTGTCACGATTTCATCTCTGGAACAGCTCGATCCGATCCCGGGACAACGGTTGTTTTTGTACGTCGTTACGTTGCTTGACGCCGAAAACGGGAAAAATCTTTCAGACATGATCTCGGTCGTACATCAGGAATTGGACAGAAGCGGCGCTGGAATGACCGCCAGAGATCAGTTTGATCATTTGGTCACACTGTGCGGATTCGATGCAATGAGTGCACGTGAAACGGCCGAAAAACGCTTCGAGTCAACGGCTGAAAACGTCTACGACGCGACTTCCGAGGCGTTTCCTTCGTTGAGACGATCCAAACTGCCGCCGGCAGTCTCGGCAGGCCGTTATCGTCTTCGTCTTTCTGCCATCACCGATTTCGAAACGGAGCTTCCGGCATGAGTCTGCTGTCGCAAACCCAAACCGAACAGCCTGAAGGAGAAATCCCTTCGTCGTACCTTGAGTTCAAAGACAAGTTCATCGACTTTGCTCTCAGAAACACTTGTGACGACGAAACGGCTTTTTTGCTGGCCGTCCGTCTGATGGCTGCGTTGATCTGTGAAAAATCGGAATTTGTATTTGAACGGTTGCATTTCAGGGAACGGTTTGCCGATGACCCGGGACGCTCTTATGACTTTGTGACATTCGAAAGGCGAACCCTTCATTTCTTTGTATTGGACTCGAAACTGTTCGAAAGAGACGATGAAACGGTCTCGTTGCCGATGATGGATGTCGAAGTCAGGGGCATGCAGACGCTTTTTTCCCATGCGGAAAAAGTGTACGCGGTGACACCGACCGGACAGGAAGACGCGCATGCTCTCTGTGCTCTCATTCTGTCGCGTATGAGCAAGGCTCTGCCGACGGACGACGTCGATGAAATACACGTGCATTACCTCGCGCTCAATCCCGTATCTGAGACGTTCGTTGAGCCGATTGACAATGAAGTCGGCAATCTTCGCATTCGGGTCAGCGAATGGTCGCCTGCTCTTGTGCAACCGACAATTGATCTGCTGACGGTTGCGGTAGTAAAGGCGTTTGCTTCAATGCAGGCTTCACAGGTTGTCAAGCAAGCGAAATCTGACAAACAGATCACAGGGAAACTTGTGACGGTCGAGGATACCAAAACTTTTTCGGATGAATACGGAGTTGAAGATCCTGATAAGCAAACGGAATCAAAGCAAAGGGATGGGGAAACGCAGAAGACTCAGGTTCATTCGGCTGAAGAGTACCGCAGGAAAATTCTGCAAACGGTTGCTTCAGAAAAATTCCCGGCACACAGGATTTTCGATCTGTTTGCCAAGACGCTCGTTCGGGCCGGACTTTATGGAGACATTCATGCAGCTCATTGCAGCGAAATGCAGATCGGAGCCCTCAGGTTTGCCCTGAGCGGCTATGCCTATGATTCGCAGTCCTGTGTCCTTTCGCTTTTCCTGCTTGACTGGGGCCCGTACGTTCGATCGGACTCCCCGGTGACGTTGCGTAATACCGACGTCAATCGTCTGACACTACGGCTTTTGAATTTCTACCATCTTGCCTCGCATAATCGATTGATCAACAAGGGCCTGGATGCTCAAACGGATGCAGGAAAGGCCGCGAGTGATATTTTCCGATGGAGTGCATCTGAAGACGGAATCAAGATCAAGCAACTCAATTGTGTCACTCTGACGCTTCGTTCCGACAAGACCGAGAAAAAAGACCTGCTCGAAGAATTTCAGTACGGGGGAAACAGACTGTCGTGCGTGAGACTCGTTTACGATTATCGCTCGTTGTATGAATTAAGTCATTCGGCGGCCGAGGTCGATATTGATCCCGACAAATCAAACGTTCCGGCCGAGCACGACTCGGATGCAAGGAGCGCCGATGCCTTGGTGGTCGAAGCTGGAAGTGATGCTCCTGACTTCGCTGGGCAACCGGAACCGAAGCAGTCTCCGGAAAAACCGACGGCGGTTGCGGACGAACTGACGGTAAGCCGTTTCTATCGCCCGCAGATGGAAGAAAAAACTCAGGACCTGCAGGTTAATTCGGCTGAAGAATATCGCAGAAAGATTTTGCAAACAGACTCTTCCACGGGACTTCAGGCATACAGAATCTTTGATCTGTTTGCCAAGACACTCGTCCGGGCAGGACTCTACGAAGATATTCGTTCAGCTCATTGCTACGAAAGGCAGGTCGGTAACCTCAAGATTGCTTTGAGCGGCTACGCCTATGATCCGCAGGCGTGTATCGTCACTCTGTTCCTCCTCGACTGGGGAAAATATATTCGTTCTGATTTCCCGGAACCTTTGCGTACTGCCGACTTTGATCGTCTGACAAAACGACTTTTGAATTTCTACGATCTGGCCGCACGTAACCGGTTGATTGATGAAGTTCTAGATGCCCAGACTGACGAGGGACAGGCTGCGGGTGATATTTTCCGATGGAGTGCATTGGAAGATGAAAACAAGGTAAATCAGGTCAGGTGTGTCGTTCTGACGCTTCGTCCCGACAAAACTCGGAAAAAAGAGTTGGCTGAAGAATTCCCCTTCGGTGAAGACGGGCCGTCGTGCGTGAGACTTGTTTACGACTATTGCTCGCTGTACGAACTAAGTCATTCGGCAGCCGAAGTTATTATCAATTTCGAAGATCCGAAAGCAGGGTTCGAGCCCGTTGACATGATCGAGGCATTCAACCGCCAAGACGGTTATCGGGCGTATCTCGGACGCATGCCGGCAGTGAACCTTGCCAGGATCTACGAGCAGTACGGTCAGCGAGTGCTCAACGGTAATGTGCGTGCTTTTCTCCAGAGCAACAACCGCGTGAACAAAGGCATGCTCAAGACGGCGCGGGAAGATGCAGAGTCCTTCTTTGCCTACAACAACGGAATCTGCGTGGTGGCACGCGAAATGGACACGTTGCGGCACGGCACGGTGGACAGAATCGTGAGCGTCCGGGATTTCCAGATCGTCAACGGCGGCCAAACGACGGCTACATTGCACAAACTCTGGAATGATTTTCGTCGGAAAACCAAGTCAGAACCTGAAGCGGAGAGCGTTCTGAGGAACGTTTATGTGCCGATGAAACTGACCGTACCGTCGCCGACGTGTACGGACGAACAGCGTGAAACGCTGATTATGAATATTTCTAAATTTGCGAATTCTCAGAGCGCGGTTTCCAATGCGGATTTAGGCGCAAATACGCACTTTCAGATCAAATTCAAGTCTCAGTCCGAACACAGTCGTTGTGCGATTCGTCCTTCGATCGGCGGTTCAGGGACGGTTACGTACTGGTATTACGAACGATCCAGAGGCTCATACAAAGTTGAATCGGAACGTGACGAAGCAATACTGACCAAACGCAAGAAGAAAGGAAAAACACCTTTTGAGCTGCGGTACCCGAAGAAATTCACCAAGACCGATCTGGCCAAGTGGATCAAAGCCTGGGATCAGGCTCCGCACATAGTCAGCAGAGGGTCTCAGAAGTGCTATGCGGCATTCGAAGCGGATGTCCGCAATGCAGAAAAACAGGATCCATCTCTTTCTTTTGTAACGCCGGAGTATGTGCAATATTGCATCGGCAAGGGGATTCTTTTCAGACAGGTTGATTCTGTTGTGGCAGGCACGGCGTGGTACAAGGCTGCGAAATCCTATAAAGCCAACCTTGTATGCTACGCAGTCGCCTATCTGGCGCTGACCTTGCAACGGATGTACGGAAAAGAGGCCGAGCTCGATTTCTTCCGGATTTGGGATAAACAGGCCACGCCGACAAATCTGGCTTCGATCATTGAAAGAATGGCAAGACTGGCTTTGGAAACATTCAATTGGAAAGATCGAGGATGGGACGACGTCGGCGAATGGGTCAAAAAGAAAGAATGCTGGGAGAAGATGTCAAAACATGTGATGGAGTTCTCGGACGGCGAAAAAAGATTGCTGCGCGAATGGACCGTGCTTCGGATTGAGGAATTCAACTTGGTCGACGAGACGAATAGGTCTGCAGCTGCGGAACTGTAGAGAAATTTAATAGGAAAAGTCTGCTCTAGAAACTTTGGTGTCCAGTAATTGAACACCGTACATAGACGGTATGGCACCAGAAAGAAGCTGTACTGGGATTGGATTTACACCTTTAACTCAGGACAACAACTATGACGTAATTTACAAACAAACTGCCAATTACAGGCAGACCGAGCCCGCAGGCTGATTTTTTTCAACCAAACCAAGGGATAGGAGAATCTGAGGGCACGCTTCCTCGTTGCTTGTCGGCCGTGCATCTTGCAACCGGTTCTTTTGCCGGAATTCTCTCGGAGAAAGGTACCCCAGCGCCGAATGCGGGTGCTCGTTGTTGTACAACTCGACCACTCTTGGCAATTCCGTCAATGCCGTTTGAGCATTGCTCAAGTTCATATACGGCAAATAATCCCTCTTCAAAGTTTTCACCAAGCTTTCAGCCATTCCATTGGATTGCGGACTGCAGACGGCTGTTTTGCAATCCTCAATGCCCAGCAGCTTAAGCAGGCGTTTGGTTGACTTGGCAATGTAGGCCGAGCCGTTATCCGTCAGCAGTTGCAGTTTGCTTGGGACCTTCTCGACGGATCCGAATCGCTTCTCTGTTGCCAACAGCACGTCGTCATGTACCATCCATGCTGGCAAGCCTTTGCCTTGTCGGGCCGTGAACGAGATGATCTCTCGATCGCAACAATCCAGAATAAAGCTCATTGTCACTTTCTCACCGTTGAGGCAACCAAATTCCAAGCCGTCAGAGCACCAACGTCTATCAGACTTCGAGACAGCGACTCGGCCTTTGTGATCCAGACTTTGTCCCGGCAATGCGGTTGGTTTGGTTTTTAGCAACAAGCCGTGTTCTTTCAACAACCGATAGACTCTTTTGGTATTGACACGTGCCTGATCCAAACTTTGCAATTCGCGATTGATGACCGCAGTGATGCGTTTGTAGCCAAAGCTGGGGAATTTGCCAAGGACTGCTTTGATCCGCTCAAGCAAGTCCTGGTCGCTTATCAAGTCTCGTCGTTGTCGACGACAATGACGGCCATCCTGCCAATCAGCCGGTCGGTGCAATAAACGACAGACATTGGAGCGCGCTAGGCGAAGAACACGACAAACATGAGAAATGGATTTGCCGGCCCTGATAGGGCTTAGCGCGCAGTCCATTTTTTTCCTGTCATGATTTCCACGGCTTCTTTGAGCAGAGCATTGTCTGATGCCATTTGTCCCAGAAGCCTTTGCAGGCGTTTGATCTCATCCATCGCTTCGGCATATTGCTTGGCCGGTACGGAGCTTTGGCCGGTTTCAATGGCCGTTAATCCGCCCTGTTTATCAAGGGATCTCCAGCGGAAAAGCAGAGCCGGAGCGATGCCATAGCTACGCGCTACAGAAGAGACGGTATTGCCAGGAAGATAGGTCAGTCGAACCAGTTCGAGCTTTCGTTGGGCTGTGTAGAGCTTGCGTTTTTGCTCAACGACCACGACCGTATGTTCTGCGGGCCGTTCGCTGACGGCACGAATTCCGTTCGCCGTCCGGCTCACTGCATGCGTGCCGTCAGCGTTCTTAGTCCTATCACTAGACATATCACCAGACATAGGACTAGTCCTAGGATCAAACTCTTTCATATCGTTTACCTCTATGTGAGTTTAGTCACAGAGGATGTCCGAAGCTTCAAGGCGCCCGTCCATCGTCAACGGTGTTGATGAAGCTGGTCAATACATATGAGCGTGAAGCTGAACAACACGATACTGAAGTTGGTGTCCAGCGCCGATTATGGCATTAAGTAAAACGGTATCTGTCCAGGCTTTTGCGGAGGCAACGGCGACAGGAACTGGGAATTGACAGTTCTTGTCGCCATTTTGTTACCTTACGAGCCACGCGGTTATCCACATCGCAACAGCACTGTTTACGAGACAAATCCCGAACATGGCAGGCCAAATTTTGCGCGATACCCCGGCGGTTCCCAAAACCCTGGCGGCAAATTGAAACAGAGCTCCCATGAGATATAGCCCAGGCATCAGAATCGTGGCATCGGCAGCCGAGAGGGTGCCGGAAGCAAAAAGGGAAACGATGGTACCTATAGCTGCGGCATTCGAAAGGATTGCGGTAGCCAACACGACAGCGGCCTCTCCGGGAAGGGACCATACGTGCATAAGGGGAGTAAAGATGTCGCCGATAAGGCTCATGGCTCCACAGGCTTCTAAAACGGAAATGAAGATAAAAGCCACCATGACGCGCGGCAGTATCCCGTAAAGAGCTAAATTCAAGCCGCTTTTGCAACCTGAGAAGAAAGCCTGAGAGGCAGATTGAGGTGTTTCGCTCATCGGGTTACCTCGGATTGGAGGGAGAGTCGAAGCGTTAGCCGCATAAGGTTTGCACCTAAAAATTTGGCGGCAATGATGATCAACAGGATATTTCCGATGGGCGTCACAATGATTGGCAGCAGTGCTAAGCCGTTGGAGTAGATATTGATGAGCGTTCCGCTTGAGGAAAATTGCCACATGGCAAGAATATCGCGCTCGTTGTTCGTAATGGCACCGGAGTTATGAAGTTCCTTGGTTGCCATTGCTCCGGCATCACTGGATTGCAGTGAAATAAACATGGCTACGGTGGTGATTCCCGGCAAGCCTGTCAGGAAGCGAACAGGAGCGGAAAAGAGGCGTTGAGCAGCTTTATCGGTATTCCAAAATTGCAATACGTTCAAAATGCCGCAGGTAATCATGATTGAAGGGATCAGACCGAGGAAGTAAATGAAGCCAGCTTTGGCCCCGGTACCGTGTTTGAGTGTCACGTCGCAGACTTCTGTGCCGTTGGGGAACTGCAAGCAACCGAAAGAACCAATGAGTGATTGGAAATCCAGAAAAAAGGAGGAACCCTCCGGCACGAACCAGGCTCCAATACCAGCGAAACAAAATATCAGAACGGCCAGACCGAAGTAGGCCAACAGTGTTTGACGCATGAGGCTTAACTTTTCAGATCAGGATGGCTACGCCATCCGTGTTTGATGCATTTGAGAATTTCCATCACGCAATGAGACCGGTAACGATCCCGAGCCACGACAGCGTGGACCAAATGGTCCGGAATCGGCCAATCCGGCAAAACTCTGACAAGCCGTCCGGCTTCAATATCTCGGCGACACAGGTAGTCGGGAGTCGTCAACGCAATGCCCATTCCGGCAATTGCCATTTGATTGATGGCATAAACCGAGCTTGAAAAAACGGTTGCATTGAACGTCAGCGGTTCCAACACGTGCCCTCTGCGCACAAATAGCCGCTTTTCGGCCATACCGCCGCTGTAGCGAAGTGCACGATGATTGATGAGTTCTGACGGGTGCTTCGGCATGCCGTATTTTTCGATGTAGGCGGGACTGGCCGTCATACCGCGGGAAAACGTGCCGATGTGTTCACTGCCTGATGGAATAAAGGAACCGGTCACCAGAGCGATGTCGACGCTGTCGCGATTGGGTTCCTGGGCTTCCGAGTTTGCAAGCATGTTGATATGCACGTCTGGATGTAGCCTTTGAAATTCGGCAAGCCACTTCCAGAGGAGTTCATCGATGATGGTCGGCGGAGCTGCAATGCGAACAAGTCCCTTGAGGTGGGCGGTGTCGGGCTTGATCTTCTGCAGAAAATCGTCGTAAACATCCAACATGGACTGCGCTTGCATCAGGGCATCAACGCCGGCGGTGGTTAATGACAAAGAACGAGTGCTACGGGATAAAAACCTCACGCCAAGCGAGGATTCGAGCGCAGAAAGCTTGCGGCTGATGGTCGAAGGATCAACCTGATGATCTTTGGCAACTGCACTGATGGAGCCTTTATGGCAAACCTCAATAAACAAACGCCACAGCGCCAAATTATTGGTGAGATTTGTGTGGGAGAGCGACATTAGAGACAGTCAAGCTTCTGTTTTTTTTAACAGTTAAATTAGCGCGGAATAAGGAGATTTTATTGCATGACAGTTTTGCGTTTTATGCACAAATCCGACAATAAACTAACAAATATAGACATTTCAAACACTTTTGTGGAATGTACAAATCAGAAAAACCGGAGGAGGGAAAAATGCAAAAATCTCGTCGAGACTTGTTGAAATCGGCTGTCGCAGGCGGACTAACCATGGGGGTTTTGAGTAAAGCATCTGCTATGCCGACAGATCGGCCGGATAAATGGGATGCATCCTACGATGTGGTCGTGGTGGGTGCTGATACTGATATTGGTTATGGAGATTTACTCCCATAACAAA
>ENA-OROX01001221-OROX01001221.1-human-gut-metagenome-genome-assembly--contig:-NODE-1221-length-22449-cov-7.094668_pt1 | contig 22449 bp, 16 predicted proteins | sample MGYA00242133_ERZ509058 | MGnify/ENA primary metagenome ERZ509058 (study PRJEB26280, sample SAMEA2338751) | human gut metagenome | biome: human gut; feature: human-associated habitat; material: faeces...
TTAGGATGCTCTATCAAGTAGGTAGCAGACGCAATTCATCTCCCACCTTAGAGGTCGGAGTCTTCTTGCTGTAAGAGGATAAAACTCAATACCTTTACTCTTATTTTCTTCACTCAATAAGTCTCTTATCCTGAAATCAAAAAAGAAATCTATTACACGTGTCATATCATTTGTGAAAGCTATATTTAGGCATAATACTTTCCTTAAGACATCGTGTAATAGATTTCTTTTTTGATTTCTTATATTATTTAATTATTATCTAGTTCCTATATTATCAATATACTATCTAACTTAACACGGTGACAGCTGCTTCCATTTACTGATCAAATGACCAGCTTCCATCATCGTTCTGTGTTCCGCCAATGACATCCTGTCCATCTACAGATACTAATACATCTGTGCTGCTGACATTATCACCACTTACGGAAAAATCATAATATTCTTTATCTCCCACTGTAACTTGCTTCTTGTAAGAATATTCTGCATCTTCTCCATAATAATCTTTTGCCTGGCTTAATGCGTCATCCTGTGAGATTCCTTCTGTACTGTCGGTAGAATCTGTAGCATCCGTGCTGTCTGTAGATGAATCAGCATCTGTGCTGTCTCCATTCTCGGATGTACTGTCTGTACTCGCTTCTTCACTTTCAGAAGATGTACTCTGATTCTCAGAATCTGTCTCTCCAATCTGTCTGATTGCTGTAGCAGAATAGGCAAAGCAGTTATCATCACCATCAAAAGAAGATGCGGTGATTGTCACTTCATATGTTCCTTTTACTTCATCTGTATCTTTATCTCGAAGCTGTGATGTGATGATATAATCGCTTCCATCTTTCACACAGTTTGTAATATATGGAACAAGACTGCTTACCTCTCCTTTTAAGAAGCCATACATCTGCTTGCCATCATCATATGTCGCATATTTATCACCATCAGGAATTTCCGGAAATTCCATGTTGCCCATTCCATATGCATTATAAAGAGCAGATGCATACATATTTGATGTGTTCTCTTTAAGATAATAGTAGGAATCCATCTCAATTCCATCTCCGTAAGCAGATTCATTCTCCATTAAGGAAGTGAGTGCTGCCATAGAAAACCAGAAAGAATCCGACTTTTCTTCACTGGCACCATTCGCATAGTATGGATAACCTTTCGAATAATTCTGTAACATCAGAGCCTCAATTGGATAAATCATATTTTCAAAATTATCTGGAAGCTCTACACCAGAAGCAACGTAATCCGCTGTCGTATCATCCTTTGCGGCCTCTGTTGTTGCCTCTGATGCCTGTTCTGCCTTAGAAACGTTGTTTTTCTCTGCACTTTTGCTTGTAGAACATGCACTTACACTCACAACCATCATTCCAGCAAGAGTTACTGCACATAATCTTTTCAGTTTATTCTTAAACATAATTCCTTCCTTTCTGTTTCGCCGGTGTATGTTCTCATCTATGCCACTTTTTATTGACTATATCTGCATCCACCGCAAAACATGAACTTCTCTTAAACTTTTTCCAAAGTATTTTCATCAAAATAATAGCCCATTTGAAAATAATTGTAAAGAAATTTCTTTTTGCTTTCTTTCCTGGCTTTTGCAGGTTATTTTTTATATTATTGGAAATTTACCTTCTTTTCAAAGAAGATTTCTATTTGTTTTCGCGTTGCTTTCAGAGAACCCTGTGCAAAAAATGGTTTTCCACCTCCTCGTCCGTTCAGTTCTTTATTCACCTGCTTTACAAGTTCCCGGACATCTCCTTCTCTCTGTCCAATGGCATATTTATATCCGTCTTTATCATTTCCCGCAAAGAAAGCTGCAACACCGCTGCATGTATCTAAAATCGCATCGGTACATTTTCTTACTTCTACTGGTTCCATATCTCCTTCAATCAACAGCACATTTTCTTTTCCCACACAGGAAGCTGCTATCTGTTCAAAATGTTTTTGCTTTTCTGCTGCAAGTTCACCTTTTAAGTTATAAACTTCATCAAGAAGTCTCTGTACTGCATCTTTTGTCTCTTTTTCTTTTACCGAAAGTCTGACTGCAACCTGGCTGTTTTGCTCCGCACTTTTTGACAGATATTCTAATGCCCGTTTTCCTGAAAGCATTTCCATACGAACCCCGTCACGAAACTTCTTACTGGAAAGGATTTTGACCAGGCCAATCTGGCTGGCATGTGTCACATGAAGACCACAGCAGGCACAAAGGTCTGCTCCCGGAAATTCTACCAGGCGAATCTCTCCTGTAAGTTCTTTTTTACTTCGATATGGAATGAGTTTTCGTTGTCTCTCATCTGGATAAAAAATATTTACCTCCTGATTCATCCAAATATAATCATTTACTTTTTGTTCAATTTCAGCCACTTGTTCTTCTGTCAGCATTCCGCTTAAATCAATTGTAATGACTTCTTCTCCCATATGAAATCCAACATTTTCATAACCATATTTTTCATGAATCATTCCACTGACAATATGTTCGCCAGAATGTTGCTGCATAAGGTCAAAACGCCATTCCCAGTTGATTCGTCCTACAACTTGTTCCCCTGCTTTCAATGGTTTTTTCATGATATGACAGATTTCTCCATCCACATACTGCACATCAAGAACTTCTTCTCCCTCAATTGTTCCCTTATCTGCTGGCTGTCCTCCGCCTTCAGGATAAAAGGCTGTTTCATTTAAAATGATATAATATCCTTCCTGTCTTTCCTCACAGGAAAGTACAATGGCCTCAAACTCTCTAATGTATACATCTTCATAAAATAATCTTCTCGTTTTCATAATCAAATCCTCTTTTATTCTTGAATTATTTTTCAAACACAATCAGCGAGTGTCTTAAAAATATCCCTGCAACCTGCATGCCCCAAATTGCGGCATATTTTTCAGAAAGCATTTTTCAAAAAATACAATCTATTAAAAAAGACTACCGCGTCAGAATATGATCGCGGCAGCCTCTCCTTTTCGTCAAGTAACACCTGACTAGATGCTCTTTATTTTGATGATTCTGCTTTTATATAGAGGGATAGATCAGAATCTGGATTCTGCACTTCCATCTGATAATGTGTAAACTCCTTCGTTCCATCCTCATCTTCGTATACCTTATATCCATCATGATCAAGTACAGTAAAGTATAAATCAATTGGAAGATTAAATGTATATTCCTGATTCTTTTCTCCATCATAATCAGAGTAAACAGTACATACTCTCTTTTCTTTTTCCTTCTTTAAATCCTTATAGAACTGTGGAATCTTTTCTTCACCGTCAAACTCTACTGTATAACCATAGAAAACTTCATCCCCACATTTCTCCTCTACAGAAGTAATAAGCTGTGTCTTTTTATCAATAATAATCGTTTTCTCAATCGTATCTCCAGCAGAGAATCCGTATTCCGTATCATAATCATCTCCGCTTTGAACCTTAGTCGTAAGCTGTAAAGTGATTGTACTATCACGTTCTTTTTCGTTCTGAATCTGATCTTTCATATCTCCCTGGAAAATGCTGTCCTCAATCGCTTTTACGCATTCTTCCTCGTAATCATTTCCAACCAGTCCGAAATACTGTGTATACTTCCCATTATAACGATATAATTCTTTATTACTGATTACTTCTTTGTAATCATCATCGGAACCTTCTTTCTTAAAGTAAGAGAAATAGTTCCCCTTTTTATCTTTCTTAATCTGGCGGGTTGTCGTATAATCAGAACCTTCTGCCAAATGAGAGTAAGAAGCTGTAATTGTAACAAGCTTGTGCTCCTTAAGTAATGCCTCGACTGTATTTGCAGAATTAATCTCTTCCATGTGTTTTGCGTTCTTATGCGTTCTATGCAAAAGTCCAAAAACAACACCTGCAAGAATCAGCACCGTAAGCAATAAGCTAATACCCAATACCTTCCAGAACCACGGCCGATTCTGATTGCGGCGATGGGAAGTTGTCTGATCTAACTCATAGCCTTTATATTTTCTTGTATTTGTAGTATCCGACATAAAATTAAAAGTTCTCCTTTCTAGTTTGCCAAAAGTCATATTCGCCTTATTATAATCCAACCCCTATCTATATTTCAAGTTTTTTCACCCTTTTTGTACATTTTTCATCAGCATGTAGCTGATGCCGTTTGTCTGATTCTCCTTTTTCTCTGCATCAGTAAGCGGGCGGATTACCTTTGCCGGAGAGCCAAATGCCAGCATTCCGTCTGGAATTACCGTTCCCTGTGTAACAAGGCTTCCTGCTCCAATAATACAGTCGGAGCCAACCTGCGCGCCATTCATAATAATCGCACCCATTCCAATGACGGTATTATTCCCGATTGTGCATCCATGAATAATCGCATTATGACCAATAGATGTTCCATTCCCAATTTTACATGGGAAGCCATTATCTGCGTGAACAACGGTGCCATCCTGGACGTTAGAACCACACCCTACAACAATCGGTGCCATATCTCCGCGAAGTACCGCATTATACCATACAGAACTTTCATCTCCTAATGTGACATTTCCTACTACACAGGCTCCCGGTGCTACCCATGCATTTCCCTGAATATCTGCGTTTTTAATATAACTCATGCTTTTCTCCTTTTCTTTGTCTCTCATTATACCTGGCTCTGCTCCATAAAGAAATCAAATGTAAGCTGGTCAGTTTCCGGAAGTCCTGTAAGTATTCCAAGTTCCACCATCTTATCTACGTTCGTCTTACTGACTTTCGCCTGATTTCTAAAGTTTTCAAGTGAGGTAAACGGACCATGTTTCGCTGCCTCTTCTACCTGCTCACAGGCCTTATCTCCAAGACCCTCCACACTGGAAAGCGGCGGCATAATCTTACCATCAATAATCTGACATTCTCTTGCTTTTGCCTTATAAATATCAATCGGCATAAACTCAAATCCTCTTGCATACATTTCCTGTGCAATTCTTCCATCACGAATCGTATCCTGATCCTTTTTCGTCTGCTGATCCTTCGGTGTTTTTAAAAGTTCCGTAAGTGCAATGTCAAGACGTTCTTTTCCCCGGCACATAATCTCATAGGAAAACGCTGAGGCACGGATACCAAAGTAGGCTGCATAATAAGCTAATGGCTTATGTACTTTAAACCATGCCACACGCCAGCCCATCATAACATATGCCGCTGCATGCGCTTTCGGGAACATATATTTAATCTTCTTACAAGACCAGATGTACCAGTCTGGCACGCCGTGGGATGTCATCTCTTCTTCCCACTCTGGTTTTAATCCCTTTCCTTTACGAACAGATTCCATGATGGTAAAAGACTGTTCTTTATCAAGTCCCATATTGATAAGATAGGTCATAATATCGTCTCGACAACAAATTGCCGTGGAAATCTCTGCTTTTCCCTCTTCAATCAATGTCTGTGCATTTCCAAGCCATACGTCTGTACCGTGGGACAGGCCAGAAATACGAACAAGGTCAGAGAAACACTTTGGATTTGTATCTTTTAACATCTGCATAACAAACTCGGTACCAAACTCCGGTACGCCAAGAGAACCCATCTCAATTCCGCCAATATCTTCTGGTGTGATACCAAGAATATCGGTACTGTGGAAAAGAGACATAACTTCTGGATCATCAAGAGGAATCGTTGTCGCATCCATTCCTGTTAAGTCCTCTAATCGCCGAATCATAGTGGGATCATCATGGCCGAGAATATCAAGTTTTAACAAGTTGTGGTCAATAGAATGGTACTCAAAATGTGTTGTAATAATATCTGTATTCACATCATTTGCCGGATGCTGGATTGCGGTAAATTCATAAATCTCATGTTCATGAGGTACTACGATAATTCCACCCGGATGCTGGCCTGTGGTTCGCTTTACACCCGTACAGCCTTCCGCCAAACGCTCCATCTCACATCTTCTTTTATGAATATCTCTTTCTTCAAAATATTTGTACACATAACCATATGCTGTCTTTTCTGCAAGGGTACCGATGGTTCCTGCCCGGAATGCCTTTCCCTCTCCGAAAATAACTTCTACATATTTATGTGCTTTTGACTGATATTCTCCAGAGAAATTCAAGTCAATATCCGGCTCTTTATTTCCCTTAAATCCAAGGAATGTCTCAAATGGAATATCATGTCCTTCCTTTTGTAACGGTGTGCCGCAGACCGGACAGTCCCTATCCGGCATATCACAGCCAGACATACCTTTTTTCGAATATGGTCTTACTGCATCAGAGTCAAAATCTACATAATGACATTTGGGACAAATATAATGCGCTGACAAAGGGTTAACTTCCGTAATACCTGCCATTGTCGCTACAAAAGAAGATCCTACGGAACCTCGCGAACCTACCAGATATCCATGATCATTCGAATCCCACACCAGCTTCTGTGCGATAATGTACATTACGGCAAATCCATTGGATATAATAGAATTCAATTCTCTTTGTAGTCTCTCCTCTACAATATCCGGCAGATCCGGCCCATAAATCTCATGGGCTTTATCGTAACAGATTTTTGTTAATGTCTCATCAGACTTTGGAATAACCGGAGGACATTTATCAGGATGTACCGGCGAAATCTTTTCGATCATATCAGCAATCTTATTTGTGTTGGTGATAACAACTTCCTTTGCCTTTGCTTCTCCGAGATAGGCAAACTCCTCAAGCATTTCCTCCGTCGTTCTAAAATACAGCGGTGCCTGATTATCCGCATCTGAAAATCCCTTTCCTGCCATGAGAATTCGACGATACTGTTCATCTTCTGGATTTAAGAAATGAACATCACAGGTCGCAACAACCGGTTTGTGATATCTTTCGCCAAGTTCCACAATCTTACGGTTATAATTCTGTAAATCTTCAACTGTTTTCGCTTCGTACCTGTCACTTTCAAGCATGAACATATTGTTACCGATTGGCTGAATTTCGAGGTAGTCATAAAAACGGACCAGTTCTGCTAATTCCTCTTCACTTTTCCCCCTGATGACTGCCTGAAACAGCTCTCCCGCCTCACAGGCAGACCCTAAAATAAGTCCTTCCCTGTACTTTTGAATCAAGCTTTCCGGCATTCTCGGACGGCGGTTAAAATAGTCCAGATGTGAGGCCGATACCAGTCTGTTTAAATTAATACGGCCTGTCTCATTCTTTACAAGAATAATGCCGTGATAGGACGGCGCTTTCTTAATCAGATCCGGTGACATCGCTCCCATATCATTTAATTTGGCAAGTGTGTGTACGTCTTGCTCTTCAAGCATTTCCACAAAACGAAGAAACACCTCTGCCGTTACTCTTGCATCATCGACTGCCCTGTGATGATGTTCCTGCTTGATATTCAATCGTTTACATACTGTATTTAACTTAAACTTATTCAAATCCGTAAGAAGCAGCCTTGCCATCTGTACCGTATCAAGTACCGTAAAATCTGTTTCAAATCCCTGTCTTTTTGCATTCTCTTCGATAAAGCTCACATCAAACTCTGCATTATGTGCAACCAGACTGCACCCCTCACAAAAAGAGAGGAATTCCGGCAGGATTTCTTCTATTGACTTTGCATCTGCAACCATTGAGTCATCAATGCTTGTAAGTTCTGTAATCCGAAGTGGAATCGGACGCTGCGGATTGACAAACACACTGTAATGGTCACTTATTTTCCCCTTGCTTACCTTAACGGCACCAATTTCGATAATCGCATCATGAATCGGGCTAAAACCTGTTGTTTCCAAATCAAATACAACATAATCATCTAATAATGTCTGTCCTTTATCATTCGTGACAAGCTTCTTTAAATCATTTACAAAATAACCTTCCACTCCGTAAATGATCTTAAACGGTTCATCCATCGTAATACAATGATTCGCAATCGGGAATGCCTGCAAAACTCCATGATCTGTGATCGCCATTGCCGGATGCCCCCAGGCTTTTGCCTGATTGATAACCTTTTTAATGTCAACCACGCTGTCTAAATCACTCATTACGGTATGAAGATGCAGCTCTACACGCTTTTCCAAGCTCTTATCCATTCGCTTTTCTGTAAAGTCAGGAATCGGTTTAATTCCAGAAATTGAGGAAAGGGTCAGGTCGTGTTCAAATGTATCCATACGAGGCATTCCCTTTACTTTATAGAACTTTCCCTTTTCAAATAAATCCAAAAATTCCGGCAGCTGGTCATTGGCAATAAAAATCTTCCCAACAATCGTATCCGTAAAGTCTGTAATATGAAAACTTACAATCGTACGCTCTCTTCGAATTTCTCGAAGTTCCATTTTAAGGATCTGCCCGCGGACAACAACCTGTCCGATCTCATCGACAATTTCTTCTAATGGCACAACTTCTCCATCACAATCCTTACCGTAAATAACATCTGGGTCCTTTGACCGGCGTCTCTGACTAAATTCCTGTCTTCTTGCCCGCTCCTCAAAGAAATTCCCAGAATAGCTTCGTTGCGGTTTTTTCTCTTCTTTTGAACCTTCTCTATCTTCCGCATCAGAATCTTTTTTCTCACTTTCCACCTTTTTGATCTGACTCATGACCATATCTACTTCCAGATTCAGTTTATGGTTTCTCGCCTTATAAAATGCCTGTTTTGCATCATCGGTAAAGTCAAATCCTACCTGAATTTCCTTTCCAAAGCGATGAGAAAAAAGATGTTCAAGATATTCTTTTAAAACACGGGATTTATCCCTTGCAAGGAAAGAATCTTCTAAAAGGATCGTCATGATGTTGCCTTCAAATCCCCACTCTCCATTCGAAAGAAGACTATACTCCACCCGGCCCATTTTTTTCACTTCATGAAGAATACTATTCCAGTAATCATTCGTTATGCTCTCTAACGTATAGGCTGAAGACAGTTCATACGTATCATCAAAAGAAATAAACACAGAAGTCTTTCCAAACAGCTCTTTTTTCATATCGTAGGCAACTTTATTCAATACTTTTCTTGGAATAATATGTTCACTTCTCAAATGAATAACCAACTGTCTTGTCTGCTGTTTCATGACAACCTTCGAAACAATCGCATTGGACAAAACATACTTTAAATTATCTGGAACGGTATAGTCTGGAAATACTTCTATAAAAGTCTGTCCTTCAAGCATCTTCTTCTCCTTTCTTCCTCAATCGATTCAATATTGTGCAGGCTATAAATTTAAATATGCTCAGAGCGTATTTAAAAAATACCCTAAAGTGTGTTTCAAACACACTCTAATGTATCATATATTTTTATTTTCAGAATACACTTTAATAAATATGAATCGGAAGGACTGTTTTTTTTGAGTGCAAAAACAAAAATCGTTGTCGTAAAAGCAAAAGAACTTATTTATACTGCTCTTTTCGTCTGTTTAGGTATCATACTGATTCTTCTTCTAATCTTTATGTTTGCTCCAGAAGAAAAAAGCACCAAAACCAGCGCAGGTGTCTACACGCCCGGAGTCTATACTTCTACGATTACTCTTGGCGATAATACATTAGATGTGGCAGTTTCCGTTGATACAGACCACATTACCTCCGTCAGTTTGAACCATCTTTCTGACAGTGTAAGTGCTATGTATCCGCTCATCGAGCCATCTCTTGAAGAAATCAATGCGCAGCTTGAGCAGATTTCTTCAATTGATGATCTAAAACTAAATGCAGAAAATAAATATACTGGCCTGATCTTACAGCAGGCTATCAAAAATGCACTTTCCAAAGCCAAGTCTTAGAGCGTGTTTGAAAAATGCTTTCTGCAAGATGTGCGTCGCAATTTACGGTATATTTTCTATTACATAAAATACTGATATCACTCTTTTTAAAGCCCCAGCTTCTCTTTTAACTCATCTAATTCACTCATCCACACAGCAGAACTTGCATCACTTGGCATTCGCAAATCCCCTCTCGGTGAAACCGCAATAGAACCAACCTTTGGTCCATCCGGGAGGCAGGATCTCTTAAAATGCTGTGCAAAGAAACGCCAGCAGAACGTACGAAGCCATTTATAACAGGTTGCAACATCATATTCTTCTCCAAATGCCTGTCTGGTCAGACGGAAGATTTTCTCTGGATGGAATCCAAAACGAAGCATATAATATAAGAAGAAATCATGCAGTTCATAAGGACCCACCAAATCTTCTGTTTTCTGGGAAATAACACCGTCTACCGGTGGAAGTAATTCAGGGCTTACCGGTGTATCTAAAATGTCAAGCAGTACCTCTTTTAATTCCTGTTCCTCGCTCGTATCCGCATAATAACGTACCAGATGTCTTACCAAAGTTTTTGGTACAGAACAGTTCACAGCATACATGGACATATGATCTCCATTATAGGTTGCCCAACCAAGCGCCAGCTCTGACATATCTCCCGTTCCAATAACCATTCCATTTGTCTGATTGGCAATATCCATCAAAATCTGTGTTCTCTCACGCGCCTGAGAATTCTCATATGTTACATTATGAATTTCCGGGTCATGTCCAATATCTAAAAAATGCTGCTCTACCGCTTTATTAATACGGATTTCACGCAGGCTTGCGCCAAGCTTCTTTGTGAGCGTTACTGCATTGGAGTACGTTCTGTCTGTTGTTCCAAAACAAGGCATTGTCACACAGACAATATTCTCTCTTGGAATCTTCAACATATCAAATGCTCTTGCCGTTACTAATACTGCAAGAGTGGAATCAAGACCTCCACTGATTCCGACAACTGCCGACTGACAGTGGGTATGTGCCAGACGCTTTTTCAGACCCATTGCCTGAATGGTAAGAATCTCGTCACAACGCTTTTCTCTGTCAATCTTATTAGAAGGAATGAACGGTGTACGCTCAAAATAACGGCTGAGTTCTGTTCGTTCTTCTTTCAGCCGGAAATAAACTCTCTCATAATTTTTATCTGCGCCTTCTGTCACAAAAGTTGTCATTCTTCGTCGGTCTGCCTCTAATCTTTGCAAGTCAATCTCTGTCTCGATATAACTATTCTGGAATCTTCTTGATTCTTTCAAAATAGAACCATACTCTGCAATCATGTTATGTCCACTATACACTAAATCCTGTGTGGACTCTCCCTCACCGGCACAGGAATAAAGATAAGCGCATACTAGACGAGCAGACTGCTGGGATACAAGATTACGGCGGTAAGTATCTTTTGTCGTTGTCTCATCACTTGCTGACGGATTACAGATTACAGTTGCCCCTGCTAATGCATGATGGGTAGATGGTGGCAGTGGGCACCATAAATCCTCACAGATTTCACATCCAATCACCAATTCTTCCATGTTCTCACAGCAAAATAAAAGATTCATCCCAAAAGGTACATCCTTACCACCAAGACGAATCTTTCTTACTTCCTCTTCTCCCGGAGCAAAATGTCTTGCCTCATAAAATTCTGAATAGTTTGGCAGATAATGTTTTGGCACAACGCCTAATATTTTACCGCCCTGTGCAAATACCGCACAGTTATAAAGCTTATGATTCACTGTTAATGGAAGACCTAAGACGATTACCATATCCTGTCCTTTTGTCTTCTCTAAAATAGCAAAAAGCTGATTCTTTGCCTCATCAAGTAACGTCTTTTGTAAAAAAAGATCATTACAAGTGTACGCAGTAAGAACAAGTTCCGGAAAAACTAAAAGCTTTACGCCATTCTTATCTGCCTTCTTTATTACTTCCATTACCTTTTCTTTATTGTGAATCGGATTGGCAACCTCTACATCAACAGATGCCACACCAACTTTTAAAAAGCCATCTTTCATAAAAACCTCCATAAAGCAAAATGGGAATCCTAAGTTCCTTAGTCTTCCCATTATTGTAATCAATTATTTATCTTTTGGCAACAAGCAGTACAAGGAAATTTTTGATTGCCCGCCACATGGGAAATCAAACGTTCTCTTATGACCTTCTTATTCCTAGAGCGTGTTTGAAAAATGCTCTAATATACAGTTATTCTTTTGTAGAAATCCGTAATAAATTACTCAAGGAAATCCTTAAGCTTTCTGCTTCTGCTTGGATGACGAAGTTTACGAAGTGCCTTCGCCTCAATCTGTCTGATACGCTCTCTTGTTACGTTAAATTCCTTACCAACTTCCTCAAGAGTTCTTGTCTTACCATCATCAAGTCCAAAACGAAGTTTAATAACGTTGCGCTCTCTTTCTGTAAGAGAAGCCATTGCCTCTTCAAGCTCTTCTTTAAGCATGGAAAAAGATGCAGAATCTACTGGAGAAAGAAGAGATTCATCCTCAATGAAATCACCTAACTGACTGTCCTCTTCCTCACCGATTGGTGTATCTAAAGATACGGGATCTCTGGATGTCTTTAAAATCTCATCAATCTTGGCAACCGGCATATTCATCTTCTTGGCAATCTCTTCATTGGTAGGTTCTCTTCCGAGTTCCTGAAGTAACATTCTTGAAGTACGAAGTGTCTTGTTGATTGTCTCTACCATATGTACTGGTACACGGATTGTCTTCGCTGTATCGGCAATACCTCTTGTGATTGCCTGACGAATCCACCAGGTAGAGTAGGTACTGAACTTATTACCCTTCTTATAATCAAACTTCTCAACGGCCTTCATCAGACCCATGTTACCTTCCTGAATAAGATCAAGGAAAGACATTCCTCTTCCAACATACTTCTTGGCAATACTTACTACAAGTCGGAGGTTTGCCTCAATAAGCTGCTTTCTCGCCTGCTCATCTCCCTTTTCGATACGCTGTGCCAGAAATACTTCCTCTTCTGCTGTAAGCAGAGGAATATTACCAATCTCTTTTAAATACATACGAACTGGATCTTCTAAGCTGACACCTTCAAGAATATCAGCATCATCAATGATCTCAACTTCTTCTGTATCATCATCTATAAAATTATCATCACCGTCATCTTCTTCGTTGGTATTTAAAACATCAACGCCCTGTTTTTCAAAATAATCAAGAATCCACTCAAACTTCTCCGGAGTTAACTCAATATTCTTAAATGCATCGTTAATCTCCTTATACTCTAACACATTTTTATTCTTATGTGCCTGTTTGAGAAGCTTCTCCATGATGTTCGAAAAGACTATTCTTATATCTTCCATTCTGTTCTCCCAACTCTAATTATAACTAAACTTTCTGACTGTTTCCTGATTCTCTCCAAATACTTTCAATATAAAAAAATAAAATCAAAAGCTAACGAAGAAAAAGAATCCTGCCCGGCAGAATTCTCCGACTGCGGACGACTATTATCTACTGCCATCCTGCTTATATATCCGTCAAATCAGTCTGACTGCTGTGCCATATACTAAAACCTCAGCAGCTCCCTGCATTACTTCGCTAGAGGAATAACGCACACATACTACTGCATCTGCACCCATCTGCTCTGCGTTCCTTACCATCTTATCTGTTGCAAGCGTTCTGGCTTTCTCCATCATCTCCGTGTATGAAGTAAGCTCTCCACCCACTAACGTTTTTAAACTGTTCATGATATCCTTACCTGCATGAACTGTTTGGACAGAAGAACCTTCTACAATACCTAACGGCTCGATTTCTCTTCCTGCAATTCTTTCTGTAGTAACTAATAGCATAGCTCCACCTCCATTGCGAGTAGCGCACTCAACCTATTATAATCTCATGTTATCAATAGAATACTCCAAAAAGAAAGCTTTGTCAACAAAAAGTGAGGGGAACAGACGAAAATCTTTGAAAACTACAATTTTCAGATTTCAAAAAGAAGAATTTCTTCCAATAGTTCATCGCCTTGTAGTTTTCAAACCTTTTCTGACTTCTACAATGCCCTTTTTGTGGCAAAGCAGATGGGGAAGTTCGGGGTTGCAATCTATAGTTAGTACTACTTTTCTGTATACTTTTTTGAGCAATCCGACAGTCACTTTCTCTATAGCGGCATCTTCCCAGCCAAAGCACAACCCTCAGTAAGATAAACAGACCATATTTATGGCCTCGGAGCAAAGGTTGGATGCGAGCGCATAAGCGAACATTCAACCTGCAGCGACTAAAGTCACAAATATGGTCTGTTTATCTTACTGAGGGTGTCTCCCTTTGCCTGCGGCAAATTACTATTTAATGTTCAGAATCTTTTTCACTTCTTTGCACATATCTTCCGTTTCGCATACAGTATCATGAAGAACTGCTGCACTTCTGATATCTTCGATTGCCTGTGGTACTTTGACACCAGACAGTTTCTCTAATTCATCAATGAGTTCAAAATCTGTCTTACTGTCATAAGAAGAATCAATCGCATTCATGACGCTTCTTGTAAATTTATATGGGCTTGCTGTAGATGCGATAACCGTTTTTGTGGTATCGCCTGTTTCTTTTTCATATTTTTTGTAAACAGATGCCGCTACCGCTGTGTGGGTATCAATGATGTAATCTGCTTTATTGTAAACTTCTTTGATGGTCTGTGCTGTCTCTTCTTCTGTTGCATAGTTCCCGTAGAAGTCTTTCATCTGTTCTTTCATGTCATCGGTAATTGTATAAACACCGTTTGTATTCAGTTCTTTCATGAACTCATTGTTCTTCTCGGCATCTCTTCCCGCAGTCTGATAAATGAGACGCTCCAAGTTACTGGAGATTAAGATGTCCATTGATGGAGATGTTGTGAGGATAAAGTCTCTGTTTCTGTCGTAGCATCCTGTTGTGAAGAAGTCAAAGAGTACTTTATTCTCGTTAGATGCACAGATTAACTTTGCGATTGGTACTCCCATCTGTTTTGCGTAGGATGCTGCTAAGATGTTACCAAAGTTTCCTGTTGGAACAACTACGTTAATCTGCTCTCCGTCAGAGATTTCTCCGCGGGCTAATAATGTAGCATAGCTGTATACATAGTAAACAACCTGTGGAACAAGACGTCCGATGTTGATAGAGTTTGCGGAGGAGAACTGGTATCCTGCTTCGTTCATTTCTTCTGCGAGTGCTGCGTCAGAGAACATCTTCTTTACTCCTGTCTGTGCATCATCGAAGTTACCTTCGATTCCGATAACGTATGTATTCTCTCCACGCTGTGTTACCATCTGTTTTTCCTGAATAGGGCTTACACCATGCTTTGGATAAAATACGATAATCTTTGTTCCTGGTACATCAGCAAATCCTGCTAATGCCGCCTTTCCGGTATCTCCGGATGTTGCTGTAAGAATGACGATTTCATTCTTTACCTGATTCTTCTTTGCGCTTGTTGTCATTAAATAAGGCAAGATAGAAAGTGCCATATCCTTAAATGCGATAGTTGCTCCGTGGAACAGCTCCAGATAATATGCATCATCTTTCTTCACTAATTCTGCAATATTCTCTGTGTCAAACTTTTTATCGTAAGCACTGTTAATACAATGTTTTAACTCTTCTTCTGTAAAATCAGTCATGAAAAGCTTCATAACTTCATAAGCAACTTCCTGATAACTCATCTTGGAAAGTTCTTCTAAAGATTTATCAAGCTTTGGAATATAGGAAGGAACAAAAAGTCCTCCTTCTCCGGCTAAACCTTTTAAAATAGCTTCGGAAGCTGTTGCTGTCTCCTGATTATTTCTTGTACTTTTATAAATTAAGTCCATGTCTACCTCCCGTGTGCGGTTGTGCGCCTGGCGCACGTCATTTCGGTTTTTAAATCAAATAAACGCCATCATTATAGCATACGAAAATCTTTTTGTATACGCATAATTTGCAGGTTTTCACTCTCATTTATTCTTTTTTCTGTTTTTTACAAAAAAATTCGGACTATTTTTCTTTATTTTTCACAATAATTTAAAAATAATTATTGGCTGGCGGCTACTCTTATACCTGCATTTTTATCTGTCTGACTACTCTCTTGCCTGCTTTTCCATCTGCCAGACTGCCAAAGCCAAAAAGGCAATTCCCATAAGGATGCACATAATACTCGCTGCCTTATAAAAAAGGAAAGAGAAAGCCTGGGTTGAACTGTCGATGCCGATTCGCCCGCAATAAAGATTCATCAGGCCGCTATCTCCCGTAATATTCCCATAATATCCCATATATGCTGCCAGCGGATTTATCAGGCTTAAGAGCAGGCACAGACTTGTCGTGATTGGTGCCAGATTATCCATTCCTGATACAGAGATAGATATCGTTCGCATAATTTCTGTTCCTAAAATCGTTCCCAGAATGAACACTGCCTCAATGACTGTATTTTGTGCAAATGCCCAGATTCCTTTTTTACAATAACTAAAGGAAAAAATGGAAACGGAAGCACTCCAGAATGTACAGATAAACAGCATAATCCCAAGACGGATAATCTTTCTCCACGGCAGGCCGCTGTATATACAAGACAGGGAAATGATAGGCAGACTAGATATAAATAACATCATATATACGGCAATAATCACCGAAACTCTGGCAATAATAAATTGCTTAGAAGAACCTGGAATCATTACAAATTCTTCTAACATATGTTTTTCTCTATCTGTTGAATAAAATCCCCATACCGAAAAAGGCATGAGTACAAATATCATTCCAATCTGAATCGTGCTTATAATTAAAAACTGATACAGATATGCAGAAGTATCGTAGGAATAGCCTTCCTGAAAGGACTCTGCATTAAAAAACATAAATAAAATTGTGATAAATGCCAGTATCGCATTATAAAAAATGAGCATCATGGGAAGCCGTATATTTCTTCCTTCTTTCAGCCATTCTACTTTTAAAAAGGGATTCCACATAACTACTACCTCCGGAAAATTTCTTCTATGTCCGCCTGGTCCCGCATATAATTATGAATCAGTGCACCAGATGCAACTAAGTCGGTAAGAAGTTCTGCTTCTTCCTTTTCTCCTCCGTTAAATCGGAAAATCACATCATCCCCATCTACCGTAACCCGTTCAACAAGAGGATTCTCTTTCAAAACTTCCAGTGCCTTCTCCATCTGAGCTAAAATATGCATCCGTACAGGACTTTTACATAATGCCTCTGCGTACACTTCTTCTACCGGACCAAAGGTCAGATTCTTCCCAGACTCCATAACAAGAACATCCGTAATGAATCCCATCATTTCTGGATACATCGGAGTATTTAAAATGATGGAAGTCCCTTTTTCATGGAGGGTGAGCAAAATTCCTATCATCTTTCTCCTTGCTGTCACACTCATATTATCAAACGGTTCGTCCATCAACAGCCATTCTGGTTCCTGTAAAATGGCCTTTCCCAAATATAAAAACGGTAAGGTTTCTGCCGGCAGTTCACCGATGAATGCTCCCTCATATTCTTTCATATCAAGAAGTTCCAGAACTTCCTCAATCCTCCGGCTCCGATATCGTCCTCCTACCTTATACAGTGCCAGGAACAATTCGTAATATTCTTCTACCTTTAACAGACTGTAAAAGCCATATTCTTTAGACATATAGCCAAAATTGCAGTACGCATTTTCTCCTTTTTCATAAATAGAGATACCATCTATATAAATGTCTCCTGTTTCCGGCTTTTCCCCACCAGAAGCAGCCTTAAGCAGCGTGGACTTTCCCTCTTTATCCTCACCCAGTAAGGCGAGTATCACTCCATCCGGGGCTTTCAGACTGAAATCATCTAATACTTTTTTCCCTTTTCTCTGAATAGAAATATTTTGAAAATCCAGCATTCTTCTCCCCCTTTACTGCTTCTTATAAATCAGTGACAGCACCGGTGCCGGTCCATACTCATCCGACGCATCCATCTTATAAGTAATCCGCATTTCTCCATCTCCTGACAAGTAACTGTTCAGGCTTTCTCCTGTTATATAAGATTCTGTCGATGATAAAATCCTGTCTCTTTGTCCGGTACTGTAATTATACGCATATATCTTTCCTGTGAAATTATCCTTGTTTCTTGCCAGTGCTTCTATTTCTTCTTTGTCAAAGACATAACTGACTTCTGTCTTATTCTCCTCTAACGTATCTTCCTCTATAGCCAGTCCTTCTCCTTCCTGTTTCAGACAGGACATATTGATATTTAAAATATGATCTCCGGTTTCTTCTTCTAACGTAAAATGATTAATCATCACCGTCACATGATTTTTCAAAACATTATCATCAGAAAACAACTTAAAGTCATTCTCACTTGTAATACCGACAACTAAAAGTTCTTCTTTTGACTTTTGCGTATTCATGTAAGTCTGTTGGAGATATTCCATAATATTTCCTGTAACTGTATTTTCATTTTCTGTACCAAAAGCAGAATTCTCTTCATCAAAATGATTCCAGCACTTCACCATATCTTTAGAAACAGACGCCTTTTCCCCTGCTTTTACACTTTTAAGAATCGCATACTGATTCCCCCGAATTAAAATAACTCTGGAAAAATTATTCGAAGAGGTATTCGTGATATTGCCATAAAAACTTGTATACGTTGTAAAAATATCCTGCGTAAATACTTCCTTTTCCGAGGCGCTTTTTGTATTGCCTGACAATTTCAAAATTCTTGAAGTTCCTGGCACACTCTCTTCAAAGGCAACATCAAAGCCTTTTTGTGTATTATTAATCGTAATATCTTCTCCGGAAGTTTTTATATTTTTTCCTACAATCGTCCGGTAATTATAATCCATCGGTATGACGGAAGTAATTGTCGAAAGAAAATTCACATTGCCCTCTACTCCCTCATCATTTTGATAGAGAAAATAAATATTTTCCTGCTCCTTCTCACTGTCCGTCACACGCAGCGCGGAAAAATAGCTATCGCCAGAGCTTTTCATTCCCCTGGAACGGATAAATAATCCAACGGTAAAAACCAATGCAAGTACAGGAACTATAATCCAGATGTATTCCCTTTTTTTGATTTTACACAAATAATAATATGCAATGGTTACCATCAGCAAAATATAGAAAATAAAAAATACCCCGTAAAAAAACGTATTCGGAAGCTGTGACTTCATAAATGCATATAATGCCTTTTTTACATACCAAAGACTCGTATCGCTGCTTTCGGTATCTTCATCTTTTCCCATAAAATGAGAAAGAATCTCTACTGCTGCTTTATCTCTCACACTCCATTGTAAAAATGCAGAATTTGTCAGGCTAAAACGAAGGATTGAAATCTTTCCGCTCCCTACTTCTGCAGTATAACCTATTTCCGGTTCGAAATCCCCGTAAGCTTCCCATTCATATTTTTGTGAAAGCTGAAGATTACTCATAAGAATCGGCAATTCCTGTACTGTATTATCCGCATCTGCCAAATAAAGTTCAGAAACGACGACATCTTCCTGTATAATTCCAAATGTCTTTTCCAGCCCCTCAAAAGAATCTATCTGCTGGTCGCCCCCGGCAATCAGTAGTTTCCCGCCTGACTTCAACCAGCTTTTTAAAGCACTTTTTTGTTTTCCAGACAAACTTTTCGTATCAAAAGAATCAATGATCATTCCATCTAACCCCTGAAACTCTTCTTCTGTCTGTGAAAAACTATTTTTTGAATAGCAGACCACCTTCACTGACTCTTCGTCCGATTCTTCTCCTATTTTAAGACTGTTTAAATAAGACAACTCCTTTGACTGTCCACTCAAAACACCAATGAGATTCTCCGCCTGTTCTGAAAATGCTCCGTTCCGATTCTTCGCATCAGAAAAAGAGACATCTTCTGACAATTCCGTAACACCAAAAGAATCCATAATTTCAAAACAAATTGCAGAAGGATCACCAAGTTGCGGAACATTTAAAACAATCTTTTCCTTCTCTCCTGCCTTACATTTCACTGCAGACTGGTAGGCAATTCCCTTGCCATTTTCTCCCGGAAGAGTGACTTTCATTACCCCGGTAAAATCTTTCTCTGCAGCAAAGATATCTAAAGTAACCGGCATCTCCTTATCTTTGGCAACATAACCTGCCGCCCCAAAAGTTACTGTTCCCGTACAATTACTCGTCTTAAACTTATAACAATAGCCATTCGTCCCTTTTATTGTCTTTTTATTCCACTCTACTACTTCACTCTGACTACGCTGTTGGTGCCGACAGCCATAGAACCAGAAAACAACCGAACAAAGCAGTACAAGAAGCAGTAATATAATTTTTTTGTAAGTACGGAACAAATCATTAATCATTTTGTATTCCTCGTATCTTTGCTATTATTTTCCGGTATTTGGCATATGAGCCTGCACAACCGGAAGTTCTATCTGGAATCTGGTTCCTGACTCATCGCTGGTCGCCCAGATATTTCCCTCATGAAGGTTGATAATGTTCTTTGCTATTGCCAGCCCAAGTCCTGTACCTCCAGTCTTTAATGATCTTGAGTTTTCCACCCTGTAAAACTTATCAAAAATCTTGTCCAGGTCTTTTGCCGGAATAATCTTTCCGTAATTGACAATTGCCACAAATGCCTTCTTATCTTTTAAACCGGTATGCACTTCTACCAGCTTTCCATCGGCCCCATATTTAATCGCATTCGAAATCAGATTACCAATCGCTCTTGCAAGCAGCTCGCCATTCCCCTCAATATTCAATGTCCCCTCATAAAAATCAGTACGGCATTCCAATTGATGGTCCATGAAGCTTGGATAAAATTCATCAACTAACTGAGGCACAAAAAGATTCAAATCAAGAATCTCCTTCTTTATTTTGACCTTATTCCTGTCATATCTTGTATAATCAAACAAATCCTTAACCAAAGTTTCTAACTGCTTTGCCTTTGAAGATACAATGCCAAGATACTTCTGTTTTTGTTCTTCCGTAAGAAAATCTCCCTGTGTCAGCAAATCCAGATAACCAAGTATTGAAGTAAGCGGCGTACGAAGATCATGTGCTACATTCGTAATCAATTCGTCCTTCGTCTTTTCCACTGCCTTTTGTGCTTCCATCGTCTCATAAAGATTATGACGCATCTCGTTAATAGACGCTGCGATTTCTGAAAATTCATCCTCTCCACGGACAGGAATCTCCTCCATCAAATCACCAGACTTCATACGTTCCACACCGCTGATAATTTCTCTTACATACGTTACAAACTTATTTGATATGAGAATAAAATAAATAATCAGAAGCAATATCGTAAATATAGCGATAACCCAGGCATCCAGTGCTATCGACTGTGACATCGTAAATGTGCCAAAGGACATTTTTCCCTGCCCGGATGCTCCCCACACCTTCTTATATTCACCGGCTATAATCTCCGTCTCATATAAATAGATTCCCATAAATATAAGACCTTCCGTTATAAAGGTAGCAATCAGGCTGAAAAACATGTACATGACCATCTTAAAACGGAAGCTTTTAAATCGTTTAACCTTCAATTTTGTAACCTACCCCCCATACAGTTTTTAAAATCTTCGGGCTTCGGGAGTTATCTTCTATCTTCTCACGCAGTCTTCGTATATGAACCATAACAGTATTATTTACTTCGTATACCTTCTCGTTCCAAACCTTTTCAAAAATTTCATCAGTGCTGAATACTCTGTCTCTGTTTGAGGCTAATAAATATAAAATATCAAATTCAATCGGAGTCAGTGCAACTTCCTTGCCGTTCTTCTTCACTACATGGGCCGCCTTGTTAATCGTAAGATCCTGAATCTCAATCTCATCCTTGCTGGCTGGCTGCTGTTCTTCCCCTAACTGAATTGTTGTGTAACGCTTCATCTGAGACTTCACTCTCGCAAGGAGTTCTAATGGATGGAACGGTTTCGTAAGATAATCATCCGCTCCCGTTCCAAATCCGACAATCTTATCCATATCTTCTGCCTTCGCTGACAAAATAAGAATCGGGATATTGCTTGTCTTTCTTATCTCACGGCAGACTTCTAATCCATCAATTCCCGGCATCATAATATCGAGAATAAGCATACGGACTTCCGGATGTTCCTTCAATGTCTGTAAACACTGCTCCCCATCCGAAGCTTTCAATACCTGATATCCATCATTCACCAGATAAATCTCCACAAGATCCGCAATCTCTTTATCATCATCTACTACGAGAATACTAGCATTCTTTTCCATATCTTTACCCTTCCTTCACGTCTTTTTTTGTTTTATATTCTATCATAAAATGAATATAAAAGTCCTTACAAACTTCTTACCTTGACATTTTTCACCTTATTTGCTAGAATGATGAACGATGCTTTTTGCATCTTATATTGTTTTTAAGAGTCGGATAAATGATCGCTTCCCTTAGTTACCGAAAGGTCTGGGAAGAGGAAAGTCCGGGCTTCACAGGGCAGGGTGCCGGATAACGTCCGGTGGAGGTGACTCCAAAGATAGTGCAACAGAGATATACCGCTGGCTTATGCCAGTAAGGGTGGAAAGGCGGGGTAAGAGCCCACCGATTCTCTGGTAACAGAGAATGCCATGTAAACCTCACCCGAAGCAAGACCGAATGTAAAACGATAATCTGGCCCGGATTGTTTTCAGGTGGGTCGCTAGAAGCTGCTGGCAACAGCAGAATTAGACAGATGATCATTCATGACATAACCCGGCTTATCGTCCGGCTCTTTTTTAATGAATTCAATAGGACGCTCCCGAAAAGATAAATAAGCCATATCTGTGACTTTAGTCGCGGCAGGTTGAATGTTCGCTTGAACGCTCGCATCCAACCTTTGCTCCCAGGCCACAGATATGGCTTATTTATCTTTTCGGAAGCTGACTTTGGATAGATTTTGTATAT
>ENA-OROX01001229-OROX01001229.1-human-gut-metagenome-genome-assembly--contig:-NODE-1229-length-22340-cov-5.292304_pt1 | contig 22340 bp, 29 predicted proteins | sample MGYA00242133_ERZ509058 | MGnify/ENA primary metagenome ERZ509058 (study PRJEB26280, sample SAMEA2338751) | human gut metagenome | biome: human gut; feature: human-associated habitat; material: faeces...
AATGCGGTAGTACGGCAAAACCGTAGCGAGAGTTCAAATCTCTCCATCTCCGCCAAACGAACAAAAACCACCGTAAATACGGTGGTTTTCTTTTGTATACACGATTTTTACACGATTGTGTTCAATATCTTCACCGCACGTTCTTCCTCTCGTGGGTAGAGGTGCGAGTAGGTGTTCCATGTCATTGATATGTTGGAATGACCAAGACGTCTTGCTATCTCCTGAATGTTTATGCCCTCATTGGCAAGCAGGGAAGCATGGCTGTGACGGAAGTCATGAATACGGATACGTTTGACACCTGCCAAGTCTGCAAACTTCTTGTTGGTCTTTTCAAGGGACGTGTCACGGATAGGACGCTCACCACCGCAGATGTACATATTATCATTGAACTTCGGCACTGCTTTCTTACAGCGTTCGTAATGTTCTGACAGCACTGCTCTTAACGGCTCTGGTATCTGTATCGTCCGTATGCTTGGCTTGTTCTTTGGCGGCGTGATACGATCACCGCCTTTGAGCTTCTGAGCAATGCTCTTGGTGATGGATATGTAGCCGTCTTTTATATCCGTCCATTGCAAGGCGTATATCTCGCCTTTTCGCATACCCATGTAAAATGCTATGTTGAAAAATACATAGTAGTTCCATTCGTACATTGAGCCGCCGTCCTCTGCTTCCTGAGCGTAATTCTTAGCTGCCGATATGTATTTCTTGAACTCGTCAGGCGTGTAGAAAAGCATTTTTTTCTTGGCTTCAAGGGGCGCTTTGAAGTTGCCTGCGGTGATAACAGGATTTTTCGAAATGTATTCCATTTTCACAGCATAGTTCATCATTGCACGAAATTCGCCATAAATGTTCTTTCGAGTGACGATAGCCAATCCCTGTTCTGACAGCTCCTGTTTCCATTTCTGCACCATTGGTACGTTCAGATTATCTATCCTCACGCTTTCAAAGGTGGGCAGGACGTTCTTTCTCAGTATTCTTAGGGACTTGTCCAGTGATGTTTCACGGACCTCTGAACGCTTGGCGGTGATGTACTCCGTGAATAGCTGTCCGATAGTCATTTTTGGAGCTATCTCTTTAGCATTGAGCTTTTGTGTAAGCTGAATTTCAAGCTGCTTAGCCGTCTCTGCACCGAACGCCACACGGTCTATCTGATGAGACTTTCCAAAACTGTCCGTATAATTGATACGCACACGATATTTTTGCAGACCGTCTTTTCTGATGTTCTTTCCGTTCTTGTCCGTCATTTTGTAGATCGGCATAAATATTCCTCCTATTCTTGACACTTCCTTGAAAGTGTGCTACAATAAAAGGGCAGAATAAGCCCTTTTGTGGTGATTGGGTTTTGTTCGTTTTGAGCTGATATTGGTAGTATCCGCTCTGCTCGCCTCTGAGTGTTGGTAGCACTTGGGGGCGAGATTTTTTTGTCATGATTTTATTCTGTATTTTCTTGGTGTACGAACAATGATAGTTATCATATCATTCTCGTTTTGCACTATATCAATTACTTTCGCTTTAGTTATTTTGGAAATTGCTTTCTTCTTTGCTTTTACACTCTCGATATCATCTGCAAATTTTAATTTAAGGGTAAATGACAGTGTTTTGGTATCTGTATTTATATCTTCTATCCTTGAATAAATTCCACACTTTTCGAGATAAGCAACTAGCATTGTAGATGAGCTGGTCAAATAAGATCTGAATAAATTAAGCTTATCATCAAATGACTTTTCTGTTTTATCAACCATATGTGAAAGCGTATCTCTGTCCAACAGCTCTATATCATTCACCTGTGCAAGCTGTTTGGCAGGCTCGGTAAAATACTGATTTGTCATAACGGCACCTTTGTCACATTGGTAGTACGCAAGTCCGCCGACAACTTCTTGTATAGGGGTGTTGTCAAGTTTGTGATTGTATCGCTTGCATTGTATTGCATATCTGACCTTGTCTTTTTCTGCAATGATATCAACGCCAAAGTCACCGGAGCTTCTTGTGACCTTAACGTGTTTGTAGCCGTTGGCTTTCAGAATATCAGCACAGGCATATTCAAATTGGTGTCCGTCCATTTCATCAAGTTGTTTCAAAGTATACTTTCTGTGAAGCTTGCGGTAAATGGTGCAGACCATGCTTATGAATATGATAACGCCGATCACGATAGCAACTACCATAAGGTTATGTTTGGCTCGCTCGGATATGTGAGTTCTAATAAGGTCTATGATAAGAGCGATTATGCAGACAAATATCAGATATCCGAATATAGTGGCAATGCAGCCTGGCTCTGATTTGCGTTTCTTTTTACCCATGTACGTTTCTCCTAATTGATATTTGAAGTATCAGCAGGAAGTTATCCTCTTGGACTTAATCTGGAAGTTTTGCTATACCAATAACTCTGCCAATACAAACTATTTCGCCGTTTTCAGGAAGAATGTCTGGATAATCTGGATTATGTGAAATAAGGCGATTACTACCTTTTTCTTTTATGTAACCCGCACCATTCTGACGGAACAATCCAATTTCACCAACAGGAACATCAGAATCGGTGGCTATATATACAATACTGCCGTCACTAATCGTAGGCTCCATGCTGTGTCCATCAACTTCAACTGCAAAATCCGCTTCATGGGCTTCTGGGGTATCTATTACTTCAATTTCTCTCCATACATCTGAATTGCTCAAATCATATCCACAGCCTGCCGAAGCTTTATTCACGTTAAAGCGCTTGAATGTGATTGTTTTAGACTTGTTTCTATTTGTTTCTGTGCAACGTTTATACTCTATATCTAGTATACTTTCCACAGCCTTTTTACCATGTTCGTCAAGAGCATGGTATTTTTTTGCGATTTCTTTTATTACCATGTCTAGTGGCGAAGTAGACATTGACTCCATTCCTAGATTTGCAGGTTTAAACTGAGTACATGATTCATCAGTGTAAACTGCATAAGTATTTCCTTTGTATGAATCAATAATCAGGTAAAAAGTGTGATCGTCTTCACAGTGAAATTCAATAGCTATTCCGTCACTTTTATAAGTGCCAAAGTCCACAGGTTTTATTCCTATAAAATGCGTATAGTCATAACCGCATACAGGACATTCGATAATATATTCATCATCCAACTCATGTGGTATAAAATTAAGTTTCAAGTCTTCACTTTTCAAGTAATATTCTGGAACATTTAGAAAATCTGCAATTTGAGAAATGTATTTCAGATATGATTGATTTTTACCTGATTTCCATTGTGAGAAAGTACTTTTATCTAAGCCTAAGTAATCTGTAAGTTGTTTTTGCGTGATTTTTTTATAGTTCATCAAATCACAAATCTTGTCTATAATTGACATAACATCAACCTCGCTTTTGTACAAAATGACAAAGTTGAGAAAATATCAAATAAAACCATTGACAATTGAGATTATATCAACTATACTAATCTTAGTTGATATAAATTCAACGATAAAAGGCAACAGCGTTGATAATGTCGGTGGTTTATAATATTTAAACTTTGTTTTCTATATAGTATCATATTTCATCAACTTTGTCAACCCAATTTTATTATGATTGTAGGAGGTGACAAATTATGTTTGATGATTTTAAGCAAAAAGTCAAAATGATTGCGAAATCAAAGTGCTTAACGTATGCTCAAATAGCTGAGAAATCAGGTGTAAAGGAAAGTACAATTAAAGCGTTTATGTGCGGCGCAACTGATAGCAGGCGTGTTGCTGAAAAAATAGCAGATGTCTTGGAAGTAAAAATTGTTTATTGCAATGGTGATTATAGTATCACCGCAGAGAAAGGACAGATGATTAATGAATGAATTAATTAAAATCAGCTATGAAAACGCAGAACACCCAACAGTATCGGGTAGGGAACTACACGAGACACTTGAAGTCAAGACCGCTTATAAAGACTGGTTTCCGAGAATGTGTGAATACGGATTTACGGAGGGTGAGGATTTCAACCCGCTCAAAAATGAGCAGGTTCGTACTGAGGGAAACAGGCAGGTGAGTCGTGAACTTACCGATCACCAACTTACAATCCCAATGGCAAAAGAGATCTGTATGTTGCAGAGAAGTGAAAAAGGAAAGCAGTTCCGCCAGTACTTCATAAGAGTTGAAGAAGCTTGGAACAGTCCCGAAATGATTATGAAAAGGGCTTTGGAAATTGCTAACGAAAAGGTGAAAGCTCTGCAAGTAAGTGTTTCACAGCTTACTGTTGATAAACAGATAATGCAACCGAAAGCTGATTACTTTGATGAACTCGTGGACAGAAATCTGTTAACGGGAATAAGAGAAACAGCTAAGGAACTTAAAGTCAAGCAAAATACTTTTGTGAATTTCCTGCTTGATAAAAAGTATCTTTACAGAGATAAAAAGGGCAAGCTTATGCCATATGCAAAGCCAATGGAGAACGGCTTGTTTGAAATCAAGGAGTTTTCTAATGAGAAAACAGGTTTTTCAAGCACGCAGGTGTTTATTACACCTAAAGGAAAAGAAACGTTTAGGCTGTTATTGCTTTAATGTCACTTGCGGAGATGTTCGACTGTTCGGTTGACTATCTTCTCGGCAAGACAAGAAACCCGACGCCATATCCTAAGGCGTGAGGAAACAAATGATTAAAGAGGGGGTGAGAAAATGGAAAAGAAAATTACTGCTATTCCAAGAGGGTATGACAGTGCCAGGGTTGAGCAAGTGATCGTAACAAGAGCCTTGAAAGGTGCAGGAACAGAAAATGACCCCTGTAGAGAGGTCATTCAGTATTGGACTCTTGACGGAGAACTGATTGTAACAAAATCACAGTATGAGGAGGGCAAACGTTGAATTTAAAAAAGATAGCCTATTATCTTGGCATTGCATTGTGCCTAGCAAGTCCACTTGCATTCGGTATATGTACGCTTGCAGGGCTTGACAACACAGTTCCGTTGTCACTCATGATAACTAGCAATGTTTGCCGGATATGTTCGTTGGAAGCAGAAATGACAGAAAACACAATGAGGAGGTACAAAGGTATGAAACTGTACAAAGTCACAACAATAGACCAGTTTCATGATAAAAGGGTGTTCACAGTAGCTGCAAAGAGTCAGTACGAGGCTCTGACAAAGGCAAGTATTAGCTCTCGTGAGAATGTCTTGACTATCGAGGAGGTGGACTAAATGAGGTCACCTGACATTGAAATAGCAGTGCGGCTGTACTATGAAAAGCCCGAAATAACCAATTCGGATATCAAGGAACTGTTCGGCACAGGTGAAACGCAGACTATCAAGATCAAGAAAGCTGTTAAGGAAGAAATGGCAAAGCGTGGCGTGAAGTCATGGCTGCCACACTCGGTCAATACCGAGATAGCCTACGAGGTGTGGGGCATTGATATCGACAACTTCGAGAAAAGGCTTAAAAAGCTCCGCACGCTTTACGGAAAGGACGTGAAATAATGGACATATCAACATTTCTGCGCATAGTGTCGCTGTCGTCTGCACTGTTGGCACTGCTCGTGCTGGTTTGCGCACATGTATATATCAGCCTCAAACAGCAGGCTGAGGACGAAGCTGAGGAAAAGCTCGAAAAGGCTATAGCAAACGCTTCAAGACCTGTGGTCAAGGTCGAGATACAGACGAAAGGAAAGTGGTAATGAATATTGTAGGAATATTGCTGATAACGATAGCTGTGCTTGCAGGCATAGATGTAGTAATGTATCTTGCGCTGAGTGTGGCGGATAGGCACTGGGAGAAACGTTTTGAGAAAGAGGAGGACGAAGATGATAACGAAAGAGGAATTTGAAAAGGCAGTAAACCACTGTACAGAATTTACTGTTAATTGCAAAGGTTGTCCGCTTGCTGAAAAAAACTTGATGTGCGGTGCATATTTTGCAGAGTACCTAAAAGAAAGCGAGCCTGCACTGTCTGCCAACAGCACAAGCTCAGAGATATTGAAAAATATCAATTCAACACACCTTGATGATAGCACAAAAGAGCAGATTTGTCAAGCATACGAAACCGCTGATGAAGCTTGCTCAAATATACTTGCTGTCTATGAGGGAATGTCAGAATGTGAGCAGAGAGCCTTTGATATCGGAGAGGCATACGGAAAAATATTCAGTACAAGGTGTAAACTTGAAGAGCTGAGAGGCGGTGACGGCAATGAACATTAACGCAAAGAAAGCTCAGGACAAGCTGTCACAAGAGTTGTCCGTTGCTAAGCTTGGCAAGCGTGCGCAGGTGGTCGCAAAGCCTACTCTTGAGGCTCTCAAAACTTTCTGTGAGCAGAACGAGGAGTTCGCTCAGGCGGTCCTGCAGACGGACAGGACTTTCGCTGAGTGTGCGGAAAACGCTGTTAAGGGTGTAAGGGAAAGTATTTCGGATATCGAGGTCTACCGCAGAGCTGTAAGCTTTTACTTCAAGGGTGCGGACGTTCATTTCAATATGACTATCGACCTGGGCGACGGCTCGGACAGCGAAGAAACAGCAAAACCGCCTGTCAGCCTATCCCTTGACGGCTTGCTTGACTTCTGAGGTAGCAGTATGAAAAAGACAAGAAAAGAGGCTCTTATCTACTGCTTTCCTGCGGTGGATAATGAGCTTATGGATAAGATGAAAGGCAAGGGTGCAAAGAATTATGCGGTGTTCCTCACAAGGGGTGCTGAGCTTTTCGCACGCTGCTTTCACCGATACTCAAATGGGGAGCTTGTGGAACGTCAGCGGTATGTTTTCGCCCGTGACGGCTCTGTGAGATACGGCAGTGACAACGGCATTAACTGGTCGGTGCGTAATGACTTCCGTGAGCCTGTCTTTTGCAAGTGCTGTATGGGATATAACTATGATAATTCCTATTCGGTGCTGAATTGGGAAGCTATAGATAAGTCGGATATGAGGTACAGTCAGTATCAGCGTTATTACGGCAATATGCTGATGAGCTATCTTCACGCTTACTGCAAGCACCCAAATCTCGAGTATCTTATGAAGCAGGGATATGACGTGACAATCGTTGGCTATACAGGTTTTTGGGGATATCAGGAAAAGTTCCTGCTCTCTCAGCGTGTGAACTGGAAAAGTAATGACCTGCTGAAAATGCTCGGACTAAACAAGACGGAGTTCAAGACACTCAAAGGCAGCGAACAGCTGTGGGAGCAGTATCTTGACTATCGTGAGGAATATCCAAAACTAAGACCAGAAGATTTACTGAATATAGCAAAGGTCTTTAAGAACGAACACGGCACTCTTGAACGTTTTGTGAGGATAACAGGTCTTACACCGCAAAGGGTGGCACGATACATAAACGAGCAGGAAATGACACCTCTTGATTACAGCGACTATCTGGAGCAGTGCGAAACGCTGGAGTATAACATTCACGATACAATGATAGCATTGCCACACGATTTCTGGACAATGCACAACAGGCTCACTAAGATCATCAACTATGAGCATGACGAGCTTGTTTTGCAGAACTTCACGAAAAGACTTGCAGAGCGTGTCTGCCTTGAATTTTCGGCAGACGGCTTACTTGTCAGACAGCCACACAGTTTGAAAGAGATAGAGGACGAGGGCAGGATACTTTCCCATTGTGTGGGCGGATATGCAGAACGCCATGCTATGGGGAAACTCAGCATAATGTTCCTGCGGAAAGCCTCTGAACCTAACAAGCCTTACTATACTGTGGAAGTTAGCCAATACGGCGGTATCGTGCAGTGCAGAGGGTATAGGAACAACGTGGTACAAAACGGCGGCGAGGACAAACCGCAGGAGATAAAGGACTTTGAACAGAAATATCAGCGGTATCTTGACAGGGTATTCGCTGAGAAACGAAAGGAGCGTAAAACAGCATGAACGAACTATCGGCAGAATATATCAAGGCGGCTGAGCTTGACCGCAGGATAAAGACCTCAGCTCAGCTTGCACAGCAGAGCCTTTACGATATGTGTATGGGCTTTAAGGAAATGAGGGACAGCAGGCTTTACAAGGAACTTGGGTACTCAGATTTTGGAGAGTATTGCGAGCAGGAAACACAGATAAACAGGCAGAGTGTCTACAAATACATAAAAGTAGCGGAAAATCTGCCGTCTGAATTTGTCTCCTCGGGGAGACAAATTGGAATAAAAAAACTCTATCTTCTATCTTCACTTTCCGAAAGTGAGCGAACAGAGCTGACAGAAAATAATGACCTTGAGAACACTTCTGCGAGAGAGCTTGAAAGGCAGATAAAAGAGCTGAAAGTCAAAGCTGCCAATGCTGATGTGCTCAGTCACAGGCTTGAGGATATGAACAACATCTGCGATACGATCTCGAAACAGAGAGATAAGGCAGACAGGCGCATACGTCAGCTTGAAGCCGAGATAAAGGAGCTTGAAAGCCGTCCTATCGAGGTAGCTGTGGAAACGGACAGCAAAGAGGTGGCGAACCTTAAAGACGCTATGCGGCGTGTTGATCTTGACTGGTCGGAAAAATATTCAAAGCTTGAAGAAGACAGCCTGAAAGACCGCAGAGAGCTTTTGCAGAAAGCTGAGCGGGCTGAAAAGGATAAGCAGGACAAGCTTTCACAGCTTCGTGCAGAGCTTGACAGAACTAAGGCAGAGTATGAGAAAAAGCTTGCGGGGAAGGTGGATACCGCCCCCGTGCAGGACGATAAAGCCATATTCAAGGCTTATCTTTCCACCGCTGTTGACAGCGTAACAAGGCTCGTGGGCTTTGTGAACGAGCATAATGACAGCGACAATTACGGACTTTTCACACAAAAAGCAAGACAGCTTGCGGATATAATCAATACAACACTGGAGGTATAAAAATGAAACTTTATGAGCTTACAAACGATTTTCAGAGGCTTTTTGACAGCCTTGAGGATATGACGGAAAATGCCGAGCTTACGGCAGAGGAAAAGGCTGAGGCTGAAAAAGTGTGGTTTGATACCCTTGAATGCGTCGAGGCTGAATTTACAGATAAGGCGGAGAACATTGCGGCTTATGTCAAGGTGCTGAGCAGCGAGGCGAAAATGCTTGAAGCAGAGGAGAAAGCCCTCAAAGCAAGACGTGAGCAGAAGGTCAAGCAGGCAGAGAGCCTTAAAGCTTATCTTATGAACAGTATGCAGAGGGTCAACCTTAACAAAATAGAGGGCGTTATGGCTAAGATAAGCATTACAAAGGGCAGGGAAAGCACCGAGATAACAGACCCGAAAGCCTTTGTGGAGTGGGCAAAGGTCAATGATGACAGCCTGCTGAAATACAAAGATCCTGACATAAGCAAGACGGCTGTCAAGGCGGCTATCGAGGCAGGCAGAGAGATCCCCTATGCGGCAGTTGTCCGCAGACCGGGACTGACCATAAGATAAGGAGGAAAAGAGAATGGGACTTGCGATACTTGTATTAGGCTTTTCGGGAAGCGGCAAATCTGCTTCCCTGAGAAATTTCAAAGAGGACGAGCTTGCACTTGTGAACGTGAATGGAAAACAGCTTCCGTTCCGCACACAGTTTAAGTCAACGATACATACTGACAATTACGGTGAGATAGAACGCTTTATGAAAGCTCAGACGGCAAAGTCCATAGCCGTTGACGATAGTCAGTATCTTATGGTGAACGAGTTTATGCGCCGTGCAAAGGAAACGGGCTATCAGAAGTTCACTGACATTGCAAAGAATTTCTGGGAGCTTGTGAGAAGCGTTGAAATGCTTCCGGAGGACGTTATCGTGTATTTTCTCAATCACCTTGATACAGGCGAGGACGGCAGGCAGAAAGCTAAAACTATCGGCAAGCTGCTTGATGAGAAGATAACTGTCGAGGGTATGTTCACAACTGTGCTTAAAACTGTTGTGGTTGACGGCAAGTATCTTTTCGCCACTCAGACGGACGGCACTGACACCTGCAAAAGTCCTATCGGGCTGTTTGACAGTATGTACATAAGCAACGATCTGAAACTTGTTGATGAAGCGCTGAGGACATACTATCATCTTGCAGACGAACATATCTGCTCAGAGTGCGGAAAGACGATAATGTCAGACGGCAAGCGTACTGTTCAGCAGATAATAGACGGCTCGATGAAGAATTACGGCAAACAGCTTTGTATGAAGTGCGTTCTGAAAAGGGTAAAGGCGGCGAAGTCCAATGAAGCTGAGAGCGTATCAGAATGAGCTGGTGGAGCAGGTAAGGCAGGCGTGGCGTGCAGGGTATAAAGCGCCCTGCATAGTCCTGCCATGCGGTGGAGGAAAGTCCTGCATTGTGGCTGAAATGGCAAGGCGAACGACCTTTAACGGCAAGAGAGTGCTTTTTCTCGTCCACAGACGTGAGCTTGTGGAGCAGATAAAAAAGACGTTTATCCGCTGGGGCGTTGATATGAGGCTCTGCGAAGTTGGTATGGTGCAGACTATTACAAGACGGCTTAAAAAGCTTGCCAGACCTGCACTTATCATAACTGACGAAAATCATCACAGCCTTGCTCAGTCCTACAAACGCATATACGAATACTTTTCAGACGTGCCGAGAGTGGGCGTTACAGCGACTCCTGTTCGCCTTAATGGTGACGGGCTTGGTGACGTGAACGACAAGCTTATCGTTGGCGTGTCCGCAAAATGGCTTATTGATAACAACTGTCTTGCACCTTATGACTACTATGCTCCTGACGTTGCCGACCTTACAGGACTTCACGTTTCTCACGGGGAATATATGGCGGCTGAGATAGAAAAAGCTATGGTGAAAAATACTGTTTTTGGCGACGTCATAAAGTATTACAAACAGCTTGCTTTGGGCAAAAAAGCGGTCTGCTACTGTGCGTCAGTAAGACATTCTCAGCGAACGGCAGAGGTGTTTAATGAAAACGGCATAAAGGCGGCACACATCGACGGCTCGACCCCAAAGGCAGAGCGTGACAGCATTATCTCAGCTTTCCGCAGGGGAGATATAACTGTGCTGTGCAACGTTGACCTTATCTCAGAGGGCTTTGACGTTCCTGACTGCGAGTGTGCAGTACTCCTGCGACCCACCAAGAGCCTTACTCTTTACATTCAGCAGGCTATGAGATGTATGCGGTATCGCCCAAATAAAAGAGCCGTCATAATCGACCACGTTGGCAACTATGCAAGGTTTGGTATGCCTGACGACGACAGGCAGTGGAGCTTGGAGAAAAAGCCGAAAGCTCAGCATAAAAAGCAGGAGCAGAGCGACAAGGTGAAACAATGCCCCGAATGTTTCTATACTTTCTCCGCTCCTCCTGCGGGGGTGAAAGTATGCTGTCCTCATTGCGGATATGAGTTCCCCTCAGCCGAGAGAAAGCTTGAAACTGATAACAGCGTGGGGCTTGTAAAGGTGGAGGGATTTAAGCTTGACTTTTCAAGTCCTGCCGATTGTCATACCTATCCCGAACTTTTGCAGTATGCGAAAAGTCACGGCTACAAATCAGGCTGGGCGTATTATCAGGCAAGGCAAAGGGGGCTTATAGGTTGACGGAAGAACACAGGATACAAAACGAGATACGCTGTGCGGTGTCGCCCTACTGCACTGTCTTTCGTGTGAACGTGGGCGAGGGCAGGACAGTTGACGGCAGATATTTCACCACAGGTGTGCCGAAAGGTTTTTCAGACCTGTTCGGCGTAAGGCATAAGGACGGCAGAGCTGTCTTTATCGAAGTCAAAACAAAGTCGGGGCGAGTTCGTCCTGAGCAGAAGAAGTTCATAACAAAAATGCGTGAGTGCGGAGCATTGGCAGGCATATGCCGCTCAGCAGAGGACGCAGTAAATTTACTAACGGAGGAATAAAAAATGGGATTTAAGTCAAATCAATCAGAGGCATTTCAGAACGGATTAAAGCCTGAGGGCGATTACGAGTGCATCATAACCGCTATCGAGGAACGCACAACAAAGAAAGGCTCGGTGGGTCTTAACTTCACTCTTGTCATCAGAAATGACGTGCAGGGACAGAAATACGGCAACTCCTGCCTGTTTCACACCATATGGAAAAAGCACGAGCCTAACGAGAACGATATGCAGGTGGAGGGCTACAACTTTGCTCAGCTTATGGCAATGGGCAAGGCGGCTAAGCTCCCTGACGGCAAGGAGTATGACAGCCTTAAAGCATACTGCACTGACCTGCTGAACAAGTGCATAAGGGTAGATCTCACGCACGAGGAATGGAACGGCAAGGAGCAGGAACGCATTAATTTTGTCAACCCTACAAAGTATCCTGAGTGCAAGCATAAGTTTAAATCCTCTGCACCAACGGCGGACAGCTTTGCAACTAAGCAGACGGGCTTTGCAACGCCTAAGACAAATACGCAGGCTGACAGCGCCATAGGCTCCCTTGAAGATTTCGAGGACGTGCTTACAGATGACGGCGTGCCGTTCTGATTTCTGAGAAAAGCGAAAAGTCATAGTGCTTTTGCATAAAAACGCAGATGATATTTTGTGCAAACAAATGATTTATATTTTAATTTGGCAACATTTCTGCAATTGTTGTATTTTTTATGCAACAAAAGTGGTGCTTTTCGGGGATAAGTGAAAGGCTTTGACTTTTCAAAATTTATGTTAGGAGTTGGATATATGTACGAACAAATACCGCAGGAGCTTAAAGCCCTGCCAAACTGGATATGCTGGGACGCTGTGCCTGATGAAAGGAGAGGGAAGATAAAGAAAGTGCCGATAAACGCACTTACAGGCGGAGGGGCTATGTCAAATAACCCCTCTACATGGTGCGATTTCGATACGGCGGTGAGAGCCTCAGAAAAACATTCGGGCATAGGATTTATGTTCGGTGGCTGTCCATATTTCGGTGTTGACATTGACGGCAAAGAGGAGGAGCTTGAGGCATACCAGAGGGGAGAGAACGGCAACATCATATCTGAATTTATCTCCACCCTGCAAAGCTATACTGAAATATCTCAATCGGGCAAGGGCATACATATCATATGCAGAGGAACGCTCCCAAAGCGTGGCAGACGTAAAGGCTCAGTTGAGATGTATGAGAACGGCAGATTTTTCGTTATGACAGGCAACTCCTGTTCAGAATATGAGGGCATTGCAGAGTGTACCGACAGCATAAAGCCATTGCACGAAAAGTACATAGGCGGCGGTCACGAGCCTGTAGCAAAGGCTGTTCCTGCTGTCAGACTTGACACCGCAGACCAGATAATCAAAGCTGCGGCAGGAGCAAAGAACGGAGGAAAGTTCGTTTCCCTCTACAGCGGCAGCACCGCAGGATATGCTTCGCAGAGTGAAGCTGATATGGCGTTTTGTTCGATGCTTGCCTTCTGGACAGGCTGTGATGCAGAGAAAATGGATATGATATTCCGTTCCTCAGGTCTTATGCGTGAAAAGTGGGACAGGGCGCAAAGCGGTTCGACCTACGGCGCACTTACGATCCAGAAAGCCATTGCAGATTGCGACAAGACCTATTCGCCAAAGTTCGCAGGGGGATTTTCTCTTAACTTCAAGTCGCCCTCTGAGCCGATTTCTGTGGGCACTGTGGAGCAGGAAGAAGCCAAGCCAAGACTTTATTCATTTGACGATACAGGCAACGCAGAACGCTTTGTTGACCTTTTTGGCGAGCAGGTGAGATACTGCTATACAGACAAACGCTGGCTTTGGTATGACGGCAGAAAGTGGTGTACCGATATGACAGGCACAGTTAAACGTCTTGCTGATAAGGCTGTGGCTTGCATGGCGGCAGAGGCAAAAGTGTACGCTCAGCTTGACGCAGATGAGGGAACGGATATGGCGAAAGCCTTTGAAAAGCATATGAAGTCCTGCCGTTCTAACAAATCAAAGAACGCAATGCTAAGCGAGGTCATGCACCACGTTCCTGTTCTGCCGGCTCAGATGGACAGTTTTAAAACTGTTCTCAATACCCCGGGTGGAGTTATCGACCTGCGAAGCGGCGGCATATCTCCTCACGACCCTATGACATATCTGACGAAAATGACAGCCGTTGAGTATTCAGAGAACGCCGATTGTCCTCGCTGGCTTGCATTTCTTGACGACATTTTCAGAGGGGATAAAGACCTTATCAGATACGTTCAGAAGGCTGTGGGATATTCCCTGACAGGCTCGACCACCGAGCAATGTGCGTTCTTTCTATACGGAACAGGACGAAACGGCAAGTCAACTTTCATTGATATCATAAGGGATATTTTCGGGGACTATGCGGCAAATATCCAGCCTGAAACTATTATGGTGCGCAGTAATCAGAGCACCGCCATAAACAGCGATATCGCAAGGCTCAAAGGTGCAAGGCTCGTGACAAGCGTTGAGCCTAACGAGGGCGTTCGTATCAACGAGGGTCTGCTCAAACAGCTTACAGGCGACGATACTGTTACGGCAAGAAAACTTTACGGCGACGAGTTCGAGTTCAAGCCTGAGTTCAAACTTTGGATGGCGACAAACCATAAGCCTGTCATCAGAGGAACAGATACGGGCATATGGCGAAGGATACATATGATACCCTTCACTGTGCAGATACCCGAAGAAAAGATAGACCGCAGGCTGAAATACAAGCTGTCGGCGGAGCTTACGGGCATATTCCGCTGGGCAGTTGAGGGCTGTCTGCTGTGGCAGAAAGAGGGGCTTAAAATGCCTCGTGCCGTCCTTGAAGAAGTGAGGGAGTACCGCCGTGAAATGGACGTTATCTCTGCATTTGTTGAGGATAAGTGTACTGTGGGCAAGGGTCTGAGCGTTAAGTCAAGTCAGCTTTTTGCGGCGTATCTTAACTGGGCTGAGCAGAACAATGAATATCGTATGAGTTCAACAAAGTTCGGTATGGAGCTTGCAAAACGCTTTGAGAAAGTAAGAACAAGGGGCGGTATATACTTCAATGGACTGTCACTTGATAATGTGTAAGTAATTGTAAGTGTGTAGGGTTGTGTAGGGTTGAAGGGTTTTTCTAACCTTTCGCATAAGAAAATAAAAAAGAATATATATAAAGAAAGAGTTCTTTAAAAAGGGTGCAAACCCTTCACAACCCTTCACAGAGGGGGGATAATCATTAAAACAGATTTCAAAAGAATGTCACAAAAAGAGTTCGCACGGTATGAAGATATGGCAATAGACGGCAGGCTCATCTATGACGAGTATCCTGCTGAGGAATATAAGTATTTCTCACAGTTATCAAGACTTGGCTACAAGAACAGGCACGAGGGGTGGTCAAAAGAGATATGCGAGGACAAGCAGGCGGAATACAAGCGGGAATATCTTCATAGCAAAGAGCGAAACGGCAGGTTTTTCAGGCAAGCCTGCATAATGCAGGAGAATATCCGCAGAGGGCAGACAACGGTCTGGAAGATAAACAAAACGCAGGATAGAGAAGAAAAGCTCACATACGCATTGCAGGCACTTGAGCTGATACTCTGCGACGAGGGGCTTGCGAAACATAACGATGTAACCATACCTGAATATGCAGGCTGTGAATACTGCAATGGAGTGACAGAGTGGAGCGAAAAGCTTGGTGCAGACGGCAAGGAAGTCCGCTTTGAGTTCTGTCCTGTTTGCGGAAGAATGATCGAGGAGGGATAAAAGTGACAAAATATATTGACGCAGACAATCTGATCAACGAATTATCTGCGGCGTGTATGCCGATATACGAAAAAGGCATAACAGGCATTCTGGGTGATAACAGCAGTATCGCTGATATAATCAATGAACAACCTACCGCAGACGTGCAGGAGGTCAAGCGTGGAACATGGGAGAATACAAACACACCTAATCAGCTTAGATGCAATAATTGTGAAATCATTCACTTTATAGCTCAGTATCCACACGGTGAGATAAATTACTGCCCTAATTGTGGCACAAGAATGGACGGTGTTGCTAATGGCTGACCCAATGACCATGCCACGCCTGAAAGCCTACCGCAGGAACGCCTCAGCCATTGAGGACATCAAGGCAGAGCTTTCGGGCAAGTACGTTGCCGACAGTATCAGCGTATGCACGCCGCTGTCCTACACACCACACAGCACACGCATAGACGGCTTCTTGCCAAGCGGTGATACACTTTCATTGCTGTGTGAGCAGGCACGACTTGAAGCCGAGCAGAGGGCTATTGAGGAGTTTATCAAGGGGATAGAGGATAGACAAATGAGGAAGATATTTGTACTCAGGTTTGTAAAAGGCTTTACTTGGATACAGATAGGACACAAGGTCGGAGGTACAGCGGACGGCTGTAGAATGGCGGTCAAAAGATATTTGAAAAAATAATCAAGTGTGTTCGTTTTGTTCGTTTTAGGTGTGCTATAATTTAAACTGAGGATAGTGTAAATACTATCTGACTTTCATAAAGATCCTCCAATAATTTTTACCCACGGAGCGTATGCTCCGTATGTTCCGCAAAGTCAGAGTGGGTGCAATTCCCACACGGAACTCCAAGCCTGTTATACAGTTCGTAGACCGAGAACGTAAAATATCGGTATCGTATAACTTTAAAACCTGCACACTTTGGCTGTGCGTCGTCGGGTGGAATAGCCGAGGTTTCGTTTTTTGATGCCAAGTTTTTCATCTACCATAAGAGGAAAAACAGCGTATGCAGGCTCAGAGGGCTATACTTAAAGCTTGCACCAGAGTCGGCGTGCTTCCGACAGAAAATAAATGCACTCCTTGAATTTTACATTGCCAATGCCTGCTCGTAAGGGTGGGCGTTCGGGCAGGGTCTGAAAGCCGTATCCCCATACTGCGGCTTTCGATTTGCAGGTCGAGAGCGTGCCAGCTCAACATCTGCTCCACCATTTACAAAACTCCTTATAATATTTTTCACAAGGGCGGCTGCATTTTGCGGTCGCTTTTGCGTTGCGTCGTAAAAAGTTCATAAATGTCGAATTTTTGATATACTGCATAAAAAATACAAATGCTATTTATGCAGTATATAGAAATTCGGTGCATTTCGTTGATTTTCGCTCTGATTAGTGATATTATTTAAGAAATATTATTATGAGGAGTGATTGTACTTGGTAGTCAAATTTAATGGTAATAAACCGTTTAAAATGGAGGAACATCAAAGCAATAAACTTACTACAAAATGTTTTTTATGTGGACAACAGGCAAAAAGCCGAATATTTTATGATGGATTTGAGAATGGAAATTGCATATGTTGTAATTGCGAAGATCAGCTAAAAGGAATGTTTAAAGATTATTTATTAGCAGAATCAAACTTCAACAAAACAGCACTTGAAGAATTAGTGGAAGGATTACGCAATGAAACTATAACGCAGTTAGATAGTCAAATTCATAAAGAAGGCTATAAATATGCCCAAGAGGTTAGCATTGTAGATGATTTTGATGATACATTAACCCTTCAAGAAGTTCAACAGAATAATATATTTTATTCGATAAAATATCAATTTTGTTATGACAAAATGATAAATTATATGAAGAATAAATATAATGAAGACCCTTATATAGTCAGATTTTTTGAAACTACGGATTACTATGACCCTGAGGGTTTGTATAGAAGAGATACAAATGCTATATGTGGCATTGCAAAAATATATAATAACGGAACCACGGTTATTTTTGGCGATTTAAAAGTTGTTTTGGATAGATCGAAATATAACCAATAAAATTAATAATATTGAGTGTTCAAAGCCCCACTAAATCGGGGCTTTTTTCATACCATAAAGAAAGGACGGTGCCCTCATGACAGCACGGCAAAAGAAATTTGCAGAATACTATGCTCAGAGCGGCAACACCGTTCAGAGTGCTATAAAGGCAGGATACAGTGAGAAGTATGCGAAAGCTGACGCCTGCAAAATCCTAGATAATCCTAGTGTTGCGGAGTATATCCGTATGCTGTCCGAGAAAGCTCAGGACGAGCGTATAATGACCGCAAAGGAGAGGCAGGCACTCTTGTCAGATATCGCAAAGGACGGCAAGAATGACCCTGCTGACCGTATCAGAGCCGTCGATACCCTCAATAAAATGACAGGAGAGTATGTGGCTAAGATACAGGCGGAGGTCAAGACCTCTGAAAAGCTTTCAGACGTTTTCGCTCAGATAGGCGGTGAGGGGCTTGGCGAGTAAGTTTCCCCTGTCGCAGAAGTATATGGACTTCATCAACAGCGTTCGGAGTGTGTCTGCGGACTTCCTTGAGGGGACTACCGCAAGCGGCAAAACAACTGTGGGCGCAGGCATAAAGTTCATGCGTATGGTGTCGGCAAGCAGGAAAAAGCTTCACGTCATTGCCGCTAAGACTACGGGAAAGGCTGAGGAAACTATCATTCAGCAGGATAACGGCATTCTTGACCTGCACACCAATGCTCGGTACTTCGGCAACGGCGATAAGGACTACAAACTGCCGCATATCAAGTTTGAGGGCAAGATAATCTATGTTCTGGGATATGACAACAAGGATAAGTGGGAAATGGTGCTGGGCGCTCAGTTCGGCTGCGTGTATATCGACGAGATAAATACCGCTGATATCGAGTTTGTCCGTGAGATGTCAACCCGTAACGATTACCTTATGGCGACCCTCAACCCTGACGACCCCTCTCTGCCTGTGTATAAAGAGTTTGTAAACCGCTCACGTCCGTATCAGAAATACGCCTGTGACGTGCCTGCGGAGATAATGAAAGAGCTTACAGAAGAACCTGTACCCAATTGGCGGTACTGGTTCTTTACTTTTCGTGATAATCTTTCACTTACTGATGAGGATATCAAGCGGAAAATGGCTGCCGCTCCGAAAGGCACAAAGCTGTATAAGAACAAGATACTCGGTCTGAGAGGACGTGCAACAGGTCTTGTATTTGACCTGCAAAAGCGAAATATTATTACCGCAGAGCAGGCGAAAGCTTTCACCTTTGTGTATTTCTCAGCAGGACTTGATACCGCTTATTCGCAGTCCTCGCCTGATACCATAGCGTTCACCTTTGTGGGCATAACGGCTGACAGGAAGTGCGTTACCCTTGATGAGGAAGTGTATAACAATCGTGACAGACAAGTACCGCTCACGCCCTCCGACATACCGAAAATATTCACGGCGTTCTTGGAGAAAAACCGCAGGACGTGGGGCTTTGCACGAGATGTGTATATCGACAGCGCAGATCAGGCGACCATACTTGAATGTCAGAAGTTCGGGCGGCTCACAGGCAGTATATATAACTTTATCCCGGCATTCAAGAAAACAAAAATAATCGACCGAATACACTTGCAGTCAGCTTGGCTGGCGGCAGGTGATTTTTATATCCTTGAGCATTGCAAGGAGTACGCAGACGAGCTTAACATATACAGTTGGAAAGAGGATAAGGCTGAGCCTGAGGACGGCAACGACCACCTTATCAATTCCTGTCAGTATGCTTGGCTCCCGTATCGTGACAAGATAGGAAGTGTGAAGATTGACTAAATTCAGCATAGGAAGCAAGGTGAAAAATATGATAAGAAACTGGCTTGATATCCAGCCTGCACCCGAATACAGCATAACTATCACAGAGAAAACAGGCTTTATGACAGATGTGATAAGGTCACAGCTTTGGTATCGTGGTGACGCCGCAGAGCTTTCGCAGTTCTTTGGTCAGCTTAATTTAGGCACAAATTCTTTCTGGAGCAGTGTTCCTGAAAATGAAAAGATACGCAAGATACACAGCGGTCTGCCTGCAATAATCGCCGATACGCTTTCATACATTGTCTATTCCGATATGGACGATATCAAGGTCACAGGAGACAAAGCAAAGGCTGACTTTGAGAATATTTCCGAGCATATTGACTTCACAGAGCTGACAGGCAAGGCTATCGTTACCGCACTTGTTGACGGCGACGGAGCTTTCAAAATATCGGTGGATACTGAGCTTTCTGATACGCCAATAGTCGAGTTTATCGGAGCAGACAAAGTGGAGTATAGCTTTGTGCGAGGTCTGCTGAACGAGGTCATTTTTCATTCTGTGCATTATGCAGGCTCAAAGAGATTTCACCTTGAAGAGCATTACGGCAAGGGCTATATTGAGAGCCGTCTGTATGATGATAACGGCCACGAGGTCGGTTTGGACAACGTGCCTTGCCTTGCACAGATACCGCCCCGAACTGAGTTTGAGGGCGACTATATAATGGCTGTACCGCTGAAATTCTTTTCATCACGAAAGTACCCGAACAGGGGCAAGAGCATTTTTGACGGCGGCAAGTCTGATTGCTTTGACGCTTTGGACGAGGTGATCTCACAATGGTGGGACGCTATCAGAGCAGGCAGAGTAAAGCAGTATATCCCCGAAAGCATGATACCGAGAGATCCTGCAAACGGTAAGCTTAAAGCGCCAAATCAGTTTGGCAACAGTTACATAAGCATTGACCCACCGCTTTCGGCAGAGGGTGCGGCGCCTAAGATAGAAGTAGTTCAGCCTGATATCAAGTACGAAGCGTTTGTGGCAAGCTATACGAATTGCCTACTTATGTGTCTGCAAGGGCTTGTATCACCTGCCACGCTGGGCATAGACGTTGGCAAGATGTCGAGTGCTGACGCTCAGCGAGAGAAGAAAGACGTCACAGGCAACACCCGAAACACTATCACAACGGCTCTTGAAAAGGCTCTGCCGCAGCTTGTTTCTGCGGTGCTTATGACCTATGACAATATGCAGGGCAAAGCCCCTGAAACTTATGAAGTGACCGTTGACTTCGGCGAGTATGGCGCACCTGACTTTGACAGCAGAGTTGAAACTGTGGGCAAGGCAAGCACATATGGTATTATGTCGGTCAAAACGCAGGTGGAGGAGCTGTGGGGAAGCTCCAAAGAGGAAGATTGGAAAGCCGCAGAGGTCAAGCGGATAATGCAGGAAAAGGGGCTTACAGAGGGTGAGCCTACTGCGGTAGGTGACGAGTTTGCTTAACTTTAAGGACATTGCAAAGATATTTGAGGAGATAGAGCTAAGGCTCATATCTTCGTTGAAACGCAATCTCAAAAGGCACAAGGCGGAGGAACAGCGTTACGGCTTTGAATGGTCTGCTTGGCAGGCTGAGAAGCTGAAAAATATGGAGAACTTCCGCCGTGAAAACCTCGACATTATGAACGAGTACGTTGACGTTATCGACGATCAGACAAGACAGCTTATAACGGAGCAGTTTCAAGAGGGTCAACAGCAGGCACAAAGGAGCGCCCAGGAGCTTTCTGACGAGCCTATAACACCTATCCCCGACAAGCATTTCTTTGGCGTGAACGAAAAGAAAATGGCAAAGCTTATGGAAGACGTCACCACCCTTGAAAAGACCGCTGAAACAGCCGCTCTGCGAATGACAGACGATATTTACAGGCAGACTTTGAATAGGGTACAGCTTGCAATGGGAACAGGCTCTATGACGCTTAACGAGGCTATCGACCTTGCCACAAGGGATTTTCTCGACAAGGGCATAAACTGTATCGTATACGCTGACGGCAAGCGAGTGAACATTGCCGACTATGTGCGAATGGCTCTGCGGACAACTTCCACAAGGGCGGCATTGCAGGGTGCGGCGAAACGCTTTGCAGAGCTTGGGTATGATACGGTGCTTGTGTCGCAGTATGGCGGCTGTTCAAAGACCTGTGAGCCCTGGCAAGGTCAAGTATACATTGATGATGTGTTCACGGTATGGGATGGGGAAAAGGACGAGTTTCAAGGCAAGTCAAATTACTGCGGTGAGTGGTTTTGGCTGCTGTCGTATGCCGTAAAGAACGGGCTTTTCCACCCAAACTGCCGTCACACAATGACGCAGTATATACACGGCAGAACGCAGATACCTGAGCCGATACCGGCGGAGAAGATAAAAGAGCAGCGAGAGCTTGAGCAAAAACAGCGTGCAATGGAACGGAAAGTCCGCAAGCTAAAACGCTTTGCGGCAGGCACTTGCGACCCTGACACAGCAAAAGCCTACCGCAAGAAAGTAAGGCAGGCACAGCAGGAACTGAAAGCTTTTATTGACGAGCATTATGACGTTCTGCACAGGGATTATTCTAGGGAGAAAGTGTATGGCGGTTCAATAAACAATGCAAAGGATATTGATATTTTCAATGAGAATGAAATGCCTGAAAATGCTGAAATAACAGCTGACAAGATCGTTGAAGAGTTAAAAACAAGCAAGATAGGCTTAGAAACGTTAAAAGATATTGAGAGTTTACCTCAGCGTATCAAGTTGACGTATGAAAGGCGGTCGGACGGAGTTCGAGGTGATGAAAGAAATGGTGAAATAAGAATATTCTTGAGTAACTGCAAGAATGTCAAATGGGCAGCACGTTCCGTTATTCACGAACGCACGCATTGGAAATACGGAATATCACAAAGTCAATGGTCTGAGTGTGTATGCTTGGCTCAAGAATTAAAACACGCAAGAAACAGAGATTACTTGACAATTTCAGAAAAGCGGACTATAATAAAAGCAGTAAAAGACGTTTATCCTGAATTTAACTGGAGAAAAGGGGGCTATGTTCATGGCAGAAGAAAATGATATTCTCACA
>ENA-OROX01001247-OROX01001247.1-human-gut-metagenome-genome-assembly--contig:-NODE-1247-length-22119-cov-3.184735_pt1 | contig 22119 bp, 17 predicted proteins | sample MGYA00242133_ERZ509058 | MGnify/ENA primary metagenome ERZ509058 (study PRJEB26280, sample SAMEA2338751) | human gut metagenome | biome: human gut; feature: human-associated habitat; material: faeces...
CTTTTATAGTCTGGCATTTTCATGTGGCGAGCAGGAACTATCCAACCTTCTTCCCTGCCGTGTCCCATAGCATTACGGGGCACGGCAATGGAGGAGGGTATATGTCTGATATAAACCGGCTGATGAGATGCCGTTTTCAACCCCTCCGCCACTTCGTGCCACCTCCCCTATATTTTTGCATTGCAAAAACACAGAAGAGGAGGGTAAATACAATCCATTTTATTCGTTAAAATTCGGGTCTATCCCTACTAAATTTCTACTGAGTTCGAACAACCGTACTTTATACCCGATCAATAAAAAAATCGTATCAGATTATTGATAGAATAATCTGATACGATTTTTAACCTATTATGATCTTCCGGGGCTATCGAACGACCGGTATTTTTACATTCTCTCGGCTTCCATCGGCATGTACAATACAACAAATATAAATGCCGGTTTGCAAATTGTCAAGGCTCATATTCGTCGTATAACCATCGACATTTTGCATTTTCATTATAGCACCGTTCATATTCACCAAAGATATACTCGATAAAGCTTTGTCAGTTTGTACCACCAAGTAGCCTCCATATGTATAAACTACTGTCGAAGCTAATGTTTGGAGTTCTACTTTTGACTCCCGGTCGTTATTCAGATATACTGGTATCTTCACAATTCTACTTACAGCATCGTTATTGGCTAACACGATTTGTGCTTCATACAAAGTATTTCTCTGTAATTGGGTCGCATCTAATGATACGGTGAGCGTTTCCATAACAGAAGGAGCGACAGAAAATTCATATTTATCAAGCGAGAGCCAGTTGATAGTCGGGGTGCGATTACCCGTTACATTCGCGCGAATACAGAAGTTACTATTTAAACCTAAGTCTCCTGCTGACCACCATGTATCGCCAAGTTTAACCATATCGCCGAAGCCATTTTGTACATGACCGCCGTCGATACCAATCACAAAGTCTGTCGGTTCAAAGCCATCTATATTAACACCTATCCATAAATCGGTATTCCCTATCGTCAGCGGTTGTTCGAGTACAATATGATTCCAAGACTGTGCTATTGGGGAAAAAGTCTGTCTCATCAATTCATTTCCGGCATTTGACTGTGAGCCTTGACCGAAAATTACCACCTGAGCTTTGTCGGGTACGTCGTTTATATATACATCGACACTACTGATTTGCATACCCGACAATCCAGCAAGCATATTGCCCGGAAAATACTGCGCATACACGGCCGAAGAACCACCGCTGAGCGATACTTCGCTTTCGAGTCCGTTGTCATAGCGCAATACGAATTCTGCCTGCGACTCGGTTTCTTTCACTTTAACCGAATGGGATTTTGCAGACTTTGTAAATCTCCAAGAAGGTTTGCTATTTTTTGTAGCAAAAGCCGACTGTTTGCTGCCCGGAGAGTGAGGTAGAGCATAAAGTACCGATGCTGTTCCTGTAAGCTCTGCACTACCTTCGTTCTTTATTTCCAGCGTTACCGGTCGTACGTCGAACGATTGGTACGAATCGATGATACTTAATCCGGGTTTAATGATCGGTGAATTGTCGGAATGTTCCACGACCAGTGTATAGTCTTCTGTTTCTCCATAACCATATTGACCGCAAGCGCTAAGAATGTCTTCATAAGAAGCTATGATTCGTAGGCGTCTTTCTCCCGGCACGACTACCGCCTCGTCTGGAATCGATACTTTAATAGATCCCTTAGGAAGATAACCGATAAACTCGCCCGCTTCGTCGAACGAGCCGTTTCCATTCCAATCTACCCATGCACCTATATATAAACTTCCGCCTTCACACTCTACGTTCAAATCTAATGCTTCACCGGGTTTAATGTTTGTCTTCATATCAGAAAAATCGCTGTATACATTACCCTCACTTTGGTTGTTAATGTTTCCAATTTTGACAGAGGTAATATATTCGTAACTTGCATCCGTCGAATACGATTCGCAAACTATCCCTTCTTCCCTTTTTGTAATAGAGAAAAACATGGATTGATGGGCTATTTGTTCATCGCCTTCCGTGACATTGTGTATTTCGATATTATGTTTACCCGGTTGCGAACAATCGATCCGTTGGTCAAACGTGTGTTTGTAGCTCTCCATAGAAGCTATCGTCACACCCAGTTCTTCGGTTGCCAGTAATTTATCGTCTAAATATAATTGAAGTTTCGCATCGGATATAGCTTGCTCACCGATATTCATTACTTCCACCTGTACCTTTTCATATTTGTCGCTTGCTGTTTCCAAAGGAGATAATAAACGTTCGAACTTCAATGCTTTTTGCGCAATGTAGTCGCCGTCGCCCGTTAAACAGTAACACATGGATAATTGGGAGGTCATATATTCTTCGTAAGCCTCCATCCAAATTAAACCTATTCCGGGGACATTGCTACATGTGAACACACTGAAAGCACAATTATGCGTTTCGTTGTCTACTTTGGCAGCTGCTACCGAAAAGAAACCGCTTTCTAGACAGATTGTTTCGTCCAAATCAACCGAAAATTCGTAAATACGTGCCAAATCATCATATTCGCTTGCACTCACTCCGGTGAATTTGCCCAAGACATCGAATTCTTTGCGGTAGACCTCTTTGCCGGGATAACCGTCGGCTCCCATTTCATAAAACGCCACTTCAAAACGGATCGGTTCTGTCATTTCGCCATTTTCATCGATACCGCCACGGTCGGCGCAAGACAACCACTCATAATTTTCTTCGTCCCAAGACATGAATCTCCCTAACCAGCGAATTCCGTTTACTTTCTGATAGCATCCAGAAAAGGATTGGTAAAATTTGGTAGCTCCGTCGGCACGACCCATATCGGAACTTTGTTGTCCCATATAGTCGGCATCGCTACTAAATGCTCCTGAGAGGACGGTATTAGGAGGACACCCCAATGCATCGTCAACGCTATTGCGCGGTTCCGCCTTCAAAAAAACATTGTTTTCGTATACAACCGCTACTTTTTCTTTTTCTCCAAATTTACTTGCATGCTGTTCGCCAAACACATTCACTGTAAACAACATTACAAGCAACACGCTCATGTAAATCTGTTTCATTTTCTTTGTTTTTTTAATTAGTTTAATTCTTATTTAATTATGAGAGCGCAAAATTATAATATTATAAATAAAGTAGAGAATAAAATAAATTTTAAATGGTTTTTTCTTAATATTATTTTATATGCAATAGATGTATCTGTATAAAGTAGGAAAAGTATGTACAAAGACTTCCTATGAAATCTTATTTATAGGGTAAGTTTTTTGTGTAAAATTGTATGCTGTCTAACAAATTTCTGTAACTTTGAGCTTTAAGAACGATAATACTAATCGTTAAATATCATAATTGAGTATTATGAATAGATACTTTTATCACTGGATTTCTAATATTCAATGAAATAGTTTATCTCTCATGTTGGGTTTACGTCGCTTTCTGCTTTTTTTCGTAAGCGGGAAATCTATGATATGGGTATATAATAATTATCGTAAAGAAAATAATAACCATAAATCGAAATGAAGGTGAGACATTCGAGATTTTCGGTCGGAGTGATCCTGTTTGCATTAGCGATGCTTCCGACAATGGCGCAAGAAAGAGCAGCCCAAATTCGGGAAAAATTGTTGAATCGGAATCTCCACTCTGTAATCGTGGTATCGCATCGAGCAGACTGGCGTAATTTCCCTGAGAATTCGTTGGAAGCTATCGAGAGTGCGATCCGCATGGGGGTCGATGTCGTTGAACTCGATTTACAGCGGACGAAAGATGGGAAATTGATATTGATGCATGATTCTAAACTCGACCGTACGACGACCGGGAAGGGTAAGGTCTCGGATTGGACGCTTGATTCTATTAAAACATTGCGGTTAAAGAACGGTTGCAATATCAAAACAATACACAAGGTTCCCACTTTGGAAGAGGCTTTACTTGCCGCAAAGGGGAAAATAATGATTAACTTGGATAAAGCCGACCGTTATTTCGATCAAGTTTATGAATTGTTGCAAAAGACCGGTACGACCGAACAGATAATCATGAAAGGCAGTAAGCCAGCGAAAGAGGTGAAAGCCCGATTCGGGAAATATCTCGATGAGGTAATTTATATGCCCATTGTGAATCTCGATAAAGAAGATGCAAAACGACAGATAGATGTATTTGTCGAGGATATGCGGCCGGCCGCTTTCGAATTGTTGTTTGTCAAAGACAGCAACCCATTGCCCCGAATGCTTGCCGATTCGTTGAAAGGGGAGTCCCTTATTTGGTATAATACTTTGTGGGACACAATGGCGGGAGGACATGACGACGACATGTCGCTTGCCAATCCTGACGAGGGGTACGGTTATTTGATCGATGTACTCGGCTGTCGTATCATACAGACCGACCGTCCGGCATATTTGCTCGATTATCTGCGGAAACGAGGGTTACACGATTGATTTTTGTTTATTGGTAAAAAATAAATCCATGAAGATTCCGGAATCTTCATGGATTTGTGAGAATGAATAGAAGTTTTATTTATTCCCAGAGATCGGGTATGGGAGAGTGTCCCACGGCGTTAGGCGTTTGATGGAATGGTGTTTTTGTACCGGAATGTATTTCATATAGCGATTTGGCTGTTTCGATAGCCGCATCGACCATATAGGGATAGGGCCTGTCGGTAACGTCGATAAAACCGCAATTGTAATTCTCCCCGTCGGTGCGTCCGTTGATGTTCTGATCGATCCATCGGAACCAGCCTGTACCGATGAGCCCTCGGTGAGCAAAGGCGTTTTCGGTATAATACCGAAAAGCATCTCCTCTTTCTTTTTGTGAGTTCACTTGCCACAGGGATTGTGCGAGTCCTCTGTCGACTGTCCCGAAGTGGTACTCCCCGATAATCATCGGCAACCCAGAGATTTCCAAAGCATGATTCATTTTTTCGTGGTCGGGAGATAGAGCGTAGCAGTTGAAACTCAAAGCATCGAACGACTCTTTGCTAATTCGTAGCAATTCATCGTCTAATTGCTCTATGTAGCCATATCTTATTCCTAAGTTCAGATGATTGGGATCGTTCTTCTTTAACGATTTGGATATGGTTTTCATGAGTTTCTCGAATGTATTGTATATAAAAGTTTTGCGGGTGTCGGGTGTATCGCCGGATTCTTTCAGAAAATTTTGTAATTCTGTTTTGATGGGGCGATCTTTTCCATTTAGAATTAAGGAACACAGGCGATTTTCTTTCGAAATCCAAGCGGGTTCGTTTCCGATGAAATAGCCTATTAACCAATGATTGTTTTTGTATTTTGCCACATTACGGGCAATTGCTTCGTCTATCTTTTTTTCAATTCCGTTGTCATATACGTCCATCAATCCCATCAGTTCGTTTTCGAACCCTATGTTTTCCAAAGGTAGAATGAATGCTTTTCGATTCTTGTCGTATATAGTTTTATCCGACCAGTTTGCAAGGGTATTCAATCCCCACTTGTTCATTCTTTTGATTGTCATTTCGGCAGCTCGGTCGAGATAATTTTTTCCGTATCGACGATATAGGTTCCAGATACCGAAAGAGGCTGTATGTGTTTCGGGCGATACATTCTCGGATTCGACGAAAAGTTCTCTGGGCGGAAGTTCTTGAAACATATTTGTGCATTTGTCGGTGTTTTTCGTGTAGTAGTCTCCGACGGGGGCGACGCAATCGACCCCATAGGAGAGGAATAAATATCCGTCCGGGTCGATGAGCCACCAACGATCGTTGATCTGTTCTGTCCTGAAAAAGCCCGTCGATTTTACTCGTTTGTTCAAATAGCCTCCATAACGGGAATAGTTGAAATTTTCTGTTTCGTTAATTTCGGTTTCTTCTTGCAGCCATTCTTTTAGAAGTTGTTCTTCGGAGTAAATTTTTCCTTCATAGTCGCCCAAGTTCCATTGACCGAACTTGTCGAAAGCGGGCTTATTCTCTAAGTACCTGTCGCCGGGATCGTCTTTTGACAAAGCGATCGATCGCAGTTCGATCGTAGGGTTATCGATAGGGGCTCTCATGCGTATGCCTATTGAATCTACTCCTGTCAAAGGTCCTCGTTTCCCTCCCAAGTTGATCCAGCCTGTTGTTCTCGGTTGATTGGAAGTTGCTGCTATATCGTGTTTGGCAACGGGTAGTTCTCTGAAAAATCTCAGTGGAATGGTTAATTTGTTCCATGCGTTGGGAACATATGATATAAGTCGTAGTTCGTTGTATCCTGAGTCGGTGGTGAATCCTAATTGAAATCGCTGTGGCGTGGTGGAACGAAATTCTATGGTTACATAGTCATACTCGTCCCAATCGGTAGGTAGTTGGGGTGCGATGTCTTTTATCTCGATTTTTTTACCCGACACGATTTTCTTGCTGTCGAATTGGAATTTTACAGAATCGTTGGTATGGCATGATGTCAAACCGAGAACGAGGAAAATGATTCCGTAGGATAACAGTCTGTTTTTCATGATTGATGGGATTTGTGATTTTTATTTTTTTTCTGGAAGTGGTATGGAATATTGAATGTCGTTTTCGGCGAATACTCGTACGTAATCTACATACATATCCGATACATTCCCGAAGCGTTCGAGGTCGATAGGCCAACCACTTATTCCTCCAATCGCGTAGTTTATCAGGAAGAAAAGCGGTTTTTCTTTTGATATGTCGTTCGTTGTATGCCTCAGTACTTCGATACCGTCGAAATAGTATATTGTTTCGTCTCGTCCTACATATAGACCATAGGTGTGGAAGGTGGTGGACCAATATGATTTTCCACCCAGTTCCATGATGGGAACTCGTTTATTAAAGCGTTTTTTATATGTCCCATCGGGTTCTTTTTGTCCCCAGAAATGGCTCGTGATGGAGTAGCCCGGGTGGTTGGGGTTACCTTTTCCTACCCCTCCATAGGCTTCGACAATATCCAGTTCGTCTCCATTGATGCCTCGGTCGATACTGGTGAGAGTCCAAAATGCAGGCCAAGTACCGGGTGCAGACTGGGCGGTAAACCTACATTCGAGATAACAGGGGGCTTTTGTGAAAAATCCTTCACCGTCCATATTTACAGACGATATTAGTCCTGAGCTTCCTTTTGTTCCGGCTCTTTTACAGGCTTTAATTTTCAAATAGGTGTCGACTTGTTCGAAAGGATTATCAGGACCGTCGACATCGGAAAATGGCCAGCCGCTGAAATCTCCGTATCGGGGCTTGTGAGCGCAGTACCGGGCGTTTTTGCCGTCATTGGATATGGATAATTCATTATCGAAGTCATCTTCAAATACGAGTTTCAGTCCTTTGGACTGAGAGGGAACGGTATCCGGTATACCGTAATTCCATTTTTTACCAGCTTTGTTGTAGAGCTGTAACTCAAATACATCTTTTTTCCCCTCGTTGTTACTTGCGTATATGCGGATATTTGTAGGGCCGTAGGGGAAGTCCCGGGCTGGAAAGACGAAAGAGACCTTTTCAGCTCCTTTTGTTTCAATTCCTCCCGGGGTGAGGTTTACATCGTGCCCCCATTTATTGGGTTGTCCTGTCGTGGGTTGTTGCCAACAATAAGCATATACTCGATTCATTCCCGGTGCTCTCAATGTGATTTTTGTGTCGTCGGTGATAACTGTACGTAATCGAGGTGTGATTATTTCGATCGATTTCGTCCACTTGTCGTGAGTCGTATCGTTTCGGCTGAAATTGAAATCGGCATAGATGTTTTGATTGTGAGATGTCTGAGCGGTTATAAAAAATATATTCAGAATGAACAGTATTACGGTGTATTGCCAAAGATTTTTTCTTGATTTCATAGGTTGAAGTGTCGTTTAACTGGTAATCAGATGTAAGTTCTTTTTTATAAAGACGATAAAGAGAGCTTTTTGTGTACTACTTTATCGATGTTTTTTTGTTCAAAAAGGGCTTTCCTTTCTATTCGTAATATGTCATTGTATTTCATAACGGGGTTTAACGAAGGGGTGAGACGGGTTCCCGAAATTTTCGAACTGTTTTTGGACCTTCTCATGGGGAAATGATGTTTACAAACTGAAAAGCGAGAAGGAATGTTTAGCTCTTTTTGTATGGAGTTTGGGGAAATTGTTAGAAATTTATATGCAAGAATTGACTTTTACGGATTTTTTGTATCTTTACGCCTCGTAATTTAAATGAATAGAATATGAAAAAGATTAGAGCTGCCATTGTCGGTTATGGCAATATAGGGCATTTTGTTTTAGATGCTTTGCAAGTCGCTCCTGATTTTGAAATAGCGGGTATAGTCCGTCGTCGTGTTTCGGAGGTTCCCATGGAATTGTCGGCTTATCCGGTAGTGTCTTCTCTCGACGAGTTGAAAGATGTGGACGTCGCTATTCTTTGTACGCCTACTCGCGAAGTGGAACATTTCGCTATCAAGGCTCTCGAAAAGGGTATACGAACCGTGGATAGTTTCGATATTCACACACAGATATGCGATTTGCGCAAAACGCTTGATGCGGCAGCGAAGAAATACAATTCGGTCGCTATTATATCGGCGGGTTGGGATCCCGGAACGGATTCGGTCGTGCGAGCCCTTATGGAGTCTTGTGCCCCCAAAGGTATCACGTATACTAATTTCGGACCCGGTATGAGTATGGGACATACGGTCGCTGTGAAGGCTATCGCCGGAGTAAAAGCGGCTTTATCGATGACTATACCTTTGGGAACGGGTATACATCGCCGTATGGTTTATATCGAACTTGAAGAGGGTTATACATTCGAAGAGGTGGCTCACGCTATAAAGACTGACGATTATTTCGCCCATGATGAAACGCATGTCATGCAGGTGGAGAGTGTCGATGCTTTGAAAGATATGGGGCATGGGGTGAACATGACTCGGAAGGGTGTTTCGGGAAAGACACAGAACCAGCGGTTCGAGTTCAATATGTCTATCAATAATCCGGCATTGACAGCTCAGGTTTTAGTATGTACGGCTCGTGCCGCTATGTTGCAACGTCCCGGTTGCTATACGTTAATCGAAATTCCTGTTATCGATTTACTGTATGGTGATCGAGACGAGTTGGTGCGTCGGTTGGTATAAGCTAAATGAATTTGTTTATTCGGCAGGATTGTAACAAACAATAGAAGGGGAAATGGTTTTATCATTTTTTCTTCTATTGTTTTTCGTATCTTTGGTTGGGTTAAATATAGGCTGGGTCTTAGCAAATAGATTTGTTTTTATATTCGGCCTGTACTATCTTTGTACATACGAGGATAGGTTGCGGTTCGGTATAGCCAAATCGGAAATAAAATTTCCGTTTGTCTCTGCACTCACCTTTCGCTATCTTTGTTGGTACGAAGATAGGTTGCGGTTCGGCATAGTCAAATCGGAAACGAGGTTTCCGTTTGTCTCTGCGCTCACCTTGTACTATCTTTGCCTCTGCCAATATCGGTAGGGTTTTATTTTTACTAAAATATGTTGACTGAATTTATTACATGGACTGCTAATCCGGCTCTTTACGACGGCTTTATCGAGATACGGTGGTACGGATTGTTTTTTGCTATCGGTTTTATTGTCGGTTACAACATGATGGAACGCATGTTTCGTCATGAGCAGGTGAACCTGAAATGGCTCGATTCGTTGTTTATTTATGTGGTAATCGCAACGGTTTTGGGCGCTCGCTTGGGACATTGCTTGTTTTATGCATGGGATTATTATTCGCAGCACCCCTTAGAAATATTGAAAGTGTGGGAAGGCGGTTTGGCGAGTCACGGAGGTGCGATAGGGATTATTATCGCCATTTGGCTATATTCCCGACGGGTTACTCACCGGAATATGTTGTGGACTTTTGACCGATTGGTCGTTCCGGTCGCTTTGGTCGCTGCGCTTATTCGTACGGGTAATTTGATGAATCATGAGATTTACGGACATGTGACGACTTTGCCGTGGGGATTCCGGTTCATACAGAATTTATCGGAGTGGATGAAGGGTGCTGCCCCTATTTTTACGGAACCGTCGCACCCTACCCAGATTTATGAGGCTTTGTGTTATCTGCTTCTGTTCGGATTGCTTTTGTATATGTATTGGAAACGTAATGCGGAGGAACGGGAGGGTCTTATTTTCGGGACCTTTTTGATAGGCATATTTCTACCTCGTTTTTGTATCGAGTTTATCAAGAACAATCAAGAGGTGTTCGAGGAGACTATGTTGTTGAATATGGGGCAGTTGTTGAGTATTCCGTTCGTTATCGCCGGGGTGTGGTTGGTTATTCGTGCTTTGTCTCGACCGAGAGTGCCGATTAAATTTGCGAAGGAGAAAAAGAAATAGATTGTACAATTTTTCTATTTCTAACCCCTCTTCTATTGCTTTGCGACTCCCCGTAATACTACGGGAGACGGCAGGGGAGGAGTATAGAAACTTTACAACAACGTTGCTATACTGTTTTTTAACCCCTCCGTCCTTCGGACACCTCCCCTATATTTCGCTGTGCAAAACACAGGGGAGGAGGATTGAAAAGCTGCCTTTTTCCCATGCTGTTTTGTGACACTCCGCAATGCTACGGGGCACGGCAGGGGGGGAGGAGTATAGAAATCTTACAACAACGTTGCTATACTGTTTTTCAACCCCTCCGTCCTTCGGACACCTCCCCTATATTTCGCTGTACAAAACACAGGGAGGAGGTTTAAAATATCTTCCCAATAGTGGGACATAAATCCTTATTCTAAGAGTCGACTTTCTTATTTTCAGAATATAGGGAGGAGGGAAATTCTTTTTCCTTTATGGTCTAGTATTTTTATGTGGCGAACGGGAGCTATTTAACACCTACTCTCCCTCTGCTCGTCGAAGATGAGATATTTTCGTTTTAACCCTCTCGCCCTGCGGGCACTCCCCCTATATTCGCTTACGGAAACACCCCGTAATGTTGCGGGATAGGGCAGGGGCGAAGGTGGTGGGATTCTTGTTTGCCAAGAGAAATCTTATAGCCTTATCTGCAAAAATCATACGAAATTTCCTATCGGCCTCGAAGTAGAGGCGGAGTGTCAGATATGGTTTTTTCCCTTTTTCGGCTTTCGGATTCACCGGAAATCGCCGAAATCAGTAATCGTATTCGAGCGTGAAATCGTCTAAGAAGAGTACGCTACCGTCACCCCCGGTGAAATAGTCGCCATATTTACTAGCTGATGCTACTACTACGATATAGGTGGGAATCCGGTCGGTATCTCGATATTCGAGTTCAAGAGTGAACGGTGTGTATTCGGTTACGGATTTTCCGCTGTACATATCGGCATAAGCGATAATATGCGGATCGTTTTTATCGAATAGTTTGCGGTCACTTGGTTTTGTGCGTATCTCGACCGGTTCGCTCCAATCCCCGAGTGCTATGAAGATTTGGCAGGTATCGGGTTGTCCGATAAGATATTTCATCTCGTCGTTCGATTTGTTTATCTCGACCGAGGTGTATTTGAAATATCCTTTTAGCCGTGTGGGGCGTTGGGTAAATTGTTTTCCGAAGTTGAGCACTCCGTTGGTTCCTTCTGTACGGAGGTAATTTCCCGTGTACATATTCCCGGCAGCCAGTTTCCCGATGGAACCTATTCCTACAAACTTGGTCGCTAATTTAGCCGCTTGTCCGGTTCCCGACCAAGTGTCGTCGGTGGGTTGTGTATTGCTGTCACCCAATGTGGTGGCTCCTTTATTGCCTGTATCCCAGAAGTTTTCGCTTCCTTCGGCCCATGGATTCCAGATTTTCCCTACTTTGTTCCAATCATCAAAACTTCCGTTGGGAAGTTCGGCTGCGCTTCCGGTCGTAAATGTTATTTCGTTCCCTGTCAAGTCACCAGATACGGCTCGGCATACATAGGTCGTGTTGGCTTTCAAATGTATCATGCGAGCGGTGAAACTTCCTTTATCGTGTGTGACGTATTCGTCGGGGACTTTTTCCCATGTGCCGGCTGTCGCTTCTTTTATTTCGAATCCATTTTCGGCATCTTCTTTTCCGCTACCGTGCAGCCAAGCAACATTCGTCCAAGCATCGACCCCGTCGGTAGATATTTCGGATTCAGATGGTACGATATATAGGGTCCATTCTTCCATAATACCGTGGTATACGATAATGACTTTTTGGTATCCCAAAGAGAAATCGGTGAGTTTTTCTTTTTCGGGAGAATATGAGGTTATTCCCTGAGGACCTAAAACGAGTTCGGTGATTTTTATGTTTGCTAAATCGATGTCTTTGTTGACATAGGCAATGGCTCTGTGATTATGGGCATCGAATACCGGTGCTCCTATTTGTCCCTCTACTCTGAAACTTCTTTCGATATTTTGGGTGGCATTTATCGTCCATGTGTAGTCTTGATAGATGGAGAGGGTCAACGTGTAACTTTTGGAGAGGTCGATAATCGAATCGGAAGGAAGATCGGATACGGCTCCTTCGGTGAGATCGAGGGTTTCGATATGTACTCGTCGCAAATCGACCGTATCGGACAATTCCATCGTTACCATGCGTTTGTCGTTGTCGATAGTGGCTGTACCGATTTGTCCGTCGGCGGAGATCCCTAATATCTGCGCTTTGATGCGAGGGTAGGGAATATCGTTCTTAATACAAGCCGATAAGAGGAGTGTACATAAAAGAGAGTATATGATGTGTATATCGTTTCGTTTCATTTTACTTCTATATGTGCAGGCACATGCCAATGTTGATGTTGAACAAGTTTATTTTGAAATCGGCTCCGCTCGATCTACGACTTCCGGTTTCTTCGTTATTCGTCGTTTGTTTGATCGTTCCGTATCGTAATCCGGCTACTCCGAACGAAACACTGGTACTGATGTTGTTCATGATAAATACGCAGAATCCCGGATTTAACCCCAATTTGATTTCAGATGTCGTTGTTTTGGTATTTTTCAATGACTCGTCGCTCCCTCTTACAAAGCGGTTCGAACCGCTTGAAAAGGCTAATTCCGTTTCGTTGAAGAAGCCGAAGCGCTTGTTTTTGTCGATTCCGATATATGCCCTATGGAACAGAGCGGCCGAGAAGGTCTCGCCTAAATAACGTATATCGCCCAAATTGAATTGCATATCGTCGTCGATGTCTATATCCAAATTGTCTAAGTTTGCACTTAAATGACTGTATCCGAGTTTTATACCTATACATTCGTTGTCTTTGATGAAATAGCCTACGAATGGGTTCAGGGTAGTTATGTTGCCTTTGAAATTAAAATCTTTGATGAAGATCAGGAGGTTATTGTCTTTACTGTCGAATTCTCCGTGCGAGAGAGTCAAACCTGCGATCCATTGCTTTTGGGGAATGAGCAGATAGTTTTTCAATCCCCGTTTGTATTTTTTTCTGCTGAGCCCGTGTTTTTCGGCGATCGTATCGGGCTCGGACGTGGCGACAGAAGTGTTTCTCGGAACGATGGTTGCTGTCTCGGGAATGACGGTTGTCGAATCTTGCACTTCGGCATGAAGCAATATTTGCCCGGGAATGAGTATTCCTATTAAAATCAATATGTATTTTAAGTTTTTCATAAATAAAAAGCGATACCTAAACCCAAAGAAAAGATGTTGACTTTGAAGTTTGCCATGTTTTGAGACCGTTTACCGGTATAAACTTGGTCGGTGGTCTGTTTGACATGACTGTAATTAAAACCTAATAAGCCGACGTTTACCTCGATGGCTGTGTAGTCATTGAGAAATGCCATGAGCCCCGGCGCTATTCCGATATTGAAGTTGAACGAACGCTCGAATGTTCCTGTGAGAGATTCTCCCGACCCGTTTACCATTTTCGATTCTCCACCACCCAAAGAGAGTTGCAGTTCATTGAAAAGTCCGAAGCGGCTACTGTTCCCGATACTGATGTAGTTACGCATGATCGCCATTCCCGAATAGGAGTGGCTCAGACTATACACGTTGTCCATGTCGAAGTTGAGATCGTCGCCTATTTTGATGGAGGCATTGTCGAGTTTCGTCAGGCTTCGTTCATAGGCAAACCGACCTCCCAATCCCAAATTATCTTTGACGATGTAGCAAAACATGGGGCTCACTTTGAATGTGTAGCCTATACCGTCCATGTTTTCGATGACGAGGAACTGGTAGTTGTCGTTGCTATATTCGGAATAGGATATGGAATTACCTACTACCCATTGTCCTTTGGGTATGAATGTATTTAGTACAATACCTCGGTCGAACTCCTGAGCGTGAACCGTAGTAAGGCTTACCCCCAAAAGCAGAGATGAGCATATCGCAGAGATGAGTTTATTCATAAATCAATTCTAAATCGTCGAGCCACATGGTACTACCCGTGCTACCTGTAAAGTAGTCTCCGTATTTGCTGGCAGAGGCCACGATTACAATGTAGCTGGGAATACGGGTAAGAGAACGGTAATCGAGCGGAATTTCAAACTCCAAGAGACCACCGTCTTGACCTTGTGTCTGGGTTGTTAATTCTTGTTCGCCATAGGCGATTATTTTTTCGTCATTTTTATCGAACAAGTTTTTATCTTTTGTCGTGATACGTACCGGGGCATCCCAGTCTCCAAGTGCGATATAGACAATGCCTATATCTGTCGCGCCATTTGTAAGAGCATCTGTTTCGGAATAGTCTACGGTTCCCGGCGTGTATTTAATATATCCGCGAAGTTTGGACGGTCGCGAGGTAAATGTTCGTCCGAAATCGAGGATACCGTTCGTACCGTCTCTTCCGATAAACTGTCCGGTGAACAGGTTTCCGGCAGCAAATTTGCCAATACCCATGATACCAACGAATTGAGATTGTAATTTAACAGAGTATTTACCGCTGTGTTTGTAGGTCTCGTCGGGTGTAGTCACGTTTTTATTCATCGTCGCAGAACCGTGGTTCCCGCTATCCCAAAACATTTCCCCTCCTTGCGGGTATATTACCATTGCTTTGTCCGGGGTATGCCAATCTTCGAAACTGCTGTTGGGCAGTGTCGTCGCTTCTTCGGTAGTGAACGTTATCGTTTTTACCGAGGCTTGTGTTCCTGCAACGGCTTGATATTCGTATGTCGTTCCCGGTTCGAGTTGCGTTACCTCGGCAGACATACTTGTTCCCGACAGGACGGCAGGAACGGATATCCATTCTTGCGAACCGGATTTGCGATATTGGAAAGAGAGAGTTTCCGATGTTTCTTTTACCAAAGTCCCTGATAGCGTGGCTTTCTTTGCCCAGATACTGGATCTTGCCGGGGCTTCCGTAACGACTATGGCATCGGATACGACTATCGTCAAAACCTGTGTATTTTCTTTTTCATTTGTATCGACGGCTTTTATCGTGAAGATATATTCTCCGTCGGGGAGCGATTTTACAAAGTTCTCGGACAGAGTGATTTTTGCGTTCGAAAGGTCTTTATCTTCTTGATAGATGTGTTTTGCTCCGATGCCTTTGACTTGAAATTCCGTGATGATGTCTTCGGGGGCCGACAGGAAATCGATGGAATCGGCCGAGAGTCCTAAGGAGGGGAATTTTTCACAAGAAAGTTTTACATTTTTCAATTTGGTCGCGGCATTCACCCAAATCGCAGCTTCTTTTCCGCTGTTCGTTTCGTAATAAAGCGGTTGGGTTATATCGAATTTGTCTCCGACAATTTGCGGACGTTGTGTAATCACTACATTATGGGTGGAGTCTACGGTCGATTCATTTACTTTGACGTCGATGAATGTACCTCCGGTCGCTGCGTTGTCGGCGTTATAGCTGAATGTGAATGCGTATTTCGTCGCTTTAACTACGTTTTCGACAACTCCCGATTGGGTATAGTTTTTACCGTCTGTTTTTTTCCCTTCGAAACTCCATGCCAAGCTGCGGTCTTTCCCGTTGAGCATATAGTATCCTACGGAATCTACGGTAGATTCTGTAAATGAGAGCTCGCCGGTCGTAGTAAATATTTTTACTTTATAGTCGGTTACAACGTTTGCTAACTCGGGCGAGAACGCAACCGTCGCCAACGTATTTGCAATAGTACATTTCACTTCGGCCGAGGTAGTTTCTCCGCTTTGGACGGCGAAGTCGGCCGATCCTGTATAATAGGGGGTATCGAATGCCGCCGGGACAGAATCTCCGGCTATTACAAAGACATGATACTGTCCGCTTGCCAAGTTCAGTATATCGGGCATGAGATTTTCTCTATCGTAATAACGAATGAGCCCTTTACTGCTGTATATGCGGGTTTGCATGGAGGCGTATATGCCCGGGTCGATAGCACGGGAAACGACAGCCACCTCGTCGGAAACTTTTACGTTCAGCCTTACCGATCCTTCGCCGAGGGTCATGTCTTCTTCTTTACAAGCCGATAGCAGTCCTACAAGGAGCAGTCCGCAAGTAAAGTATGTTTTTATATAGCGTTTCATATTATTCTGTTACGAGTATTAATGTTTCTGTTGTCGTTCCTTGCGCGTCGGTAGCCTTTATGATAAAGTTGTGAGTCCCTGCGCCCAATAATCCTAATAACGGCATAAAGTCGCTGATGTCGAAGGTTACTTTCGATTGGTTCAAGACGTTCGATCCGGTGGGGAATCCCAATCCTTCGATGGCTGTTTTCAAGTCGCCCGGATTTACCAAATCGAGATGCGAAGCCAATCCCATACCTGCAAGTTCGTCGGGAGTCAATGTCGGCGATTCTATATCGACTACAAGTCCTGTAAGTCCGTTCTTATCGGAGCTTGTAATATCTACGCTTACTTGTAATCCCTCGGTTACAGTGACCGGAGTCCCTAATTTTATAGTCGAGCTCGTAATTTTCGGAGCATCGGTAGGTTGGGGATCTGGATCCGGATCAGGGTCTGTGCCGGGGTCGATGGGATTGGGGTCTTCAATAACTTCTTCGTCTATCGTGACATTCCCGAAATGGTCGATTATTTCGCATGAGGCATCGAGCGTAACCGACGGTGTGACGCCTCCTGTCTCGCTTCCCGGTTCGGGTCGTTTGATATCGTAATGTATTTTACGCCATTCGCCGGCTTTTACGTTGTCTACCTGTATGCGATTGACTTCTTCATAACCGTCGATCGTACCGGAGAAGGTGGCGATAAGCAAATTGCTTTCGCTGTCGGACCGATAATAACCGGCACGAGATTCTTCTTTATCGAAATCGAGTGTTCCCTTTCCGATTTCGACTGTTACTTTGCAATCTTCGCCCATCAGTGTTTTTAAATCCTCGGAGTAGGAAACCGTGACTTTTATATTTTGGAGGGTACATACGAGCGTATCGATTTGTGTCACTCTGTTTTCTTCGATAGAAAAAGTTTTATCTGCATAGTAGTAAGGCTTTTCCCATTCGGCGGGTTGAACCTCGTGGGAAAATACTTTTAAATTATAATTACCGACGTTTAGTGTAACTATTTCGGGCGTTTCGCTGTATTTCCAATTATTTTCGAGCGTTTCACTACCGTTGTCCGTGCGGAATATCTGTACTGTAAAATCGCCTGTGTCGACAGCTCGGCTTACCGGTTTTTTCTCGATTTCTTTTATGTCATTATTGGGTATGGCATCGAAAGAAGAAAGATCGAGAGTTCCGGTTTTCCCTGAAATTTCTCCGGGTTCGGAGTCGTAGGTGAGTTTCTCGCGGTCGCAAGATGTGCCTGCCAGTCCCAAGACTGCGGTCAGAGCTATGTAGAATATCTTTTTCATATCGCTATGTGGTTTATTCATAAATGAAATTTAAGTTATCTATTGTCAGGGTCGCTCCCCTCGAATTGGATTCGTATCGGGAGTAGTAGTCGGTCGTTTTTATCGTTGCGGTTTCTTCGCTTTGTGAATAGGAAGCGTGGTTGGACGACGCAATCATTATTTTCAACAAGTTGGCTTTTTTGTCGGTGACGGTGTAGACCAATGGAACTGTAAATTCGGTATAGTCTGATGCTGCCGTAAGGTTAATAGTCCCGGATGCGAGTATTGTTTCTCCATTTAACAATGTTACCGAGATCACTCCGGTTTCAGAGGCATCGTTATTATCGGGAGTGTATTTATACCACCCTTTCATCGTCGAAGGTCGAGATGAAAAAGAGGTTCCTTCGTTATAAGATTCGGAATTACCGGAATAGGAGTAACTGCCTAAAAATAATTTACCAGCAGAACGATTGCTCATAGAGGGAACATTCGTATTGTAATAGGTCGTATTAAAAGCTCCTCCTGTTTTGCTGGGTGTGGTTCCATTAGCATCCCATGCAACATTGCGTATTACCATTGCATTGTTTCCGTCTTGTGCGGAAAGGCCTTTGTAAATATCGGGTGTTTGTGTGCTCATTCCAAAACTGCGATATGAGCTCCAAGACAGAGTCGTATTATACGTTGAAGGAATTACAAACCATGACATTTGATTTGCCGCGGAAGTGTTACAGGTCTTTGCATTTACACTGCTCCAACCGGTGGGTTCTTGAATTGTAAAGCTGCAAGTGTTTTGATAATCCACAGGCCAAACGGAATACTTACCCCCTTGATTCATATCTTGTATCGATATTGTCTGTGTGAGTTCTTCAAAACTTCCGTTAGGTACGCCGGCTGTTGTTTCTGTCCGTATTGTACAATCTCCGTGATAATTGACATTTTCTTGTTCGTTGTTGCAAGTCCCTTTTATCTGGTAACGTGTGTCGGGGGACAATCCCGTGAGGGTGTGAACATTGCCTTCGTGTGTGGAGGCGGCTTGGACCCATTGTCCGGTACTGTTGGTATAAAGCACAGCGTAGCGGTTCACTGCATCTTGGTATTGCGGATCGGTGGCTGTGAGTTTAACGATTGCTTTTTTCGCCCACACGTCGTATTCTTCGGCTGATATCGTGAATTCGGGCGTGAGGACAGGAATGGAAGTCGCAGCCGTCTTTAATCCACCGGACAGGGAGGCTTCTATTTTTACCGGCTTGTTTGTGGCTTCGACGGATATTTTAACTTGGTATAGATTTTCCTCGGCCGATAGAACTGTCGAGGTACAATTTACTTTGTGGCCTTCGGCGTTAAGGTAACTGAATTGAACCAAATCGATATCGGCTCCATCGTATAATACCGGAATTATGGCCGAAGAGCTACCCACAAAAACGGCTTCGGGTTCTTGTAGGGTGAATGTTAAAGGAAGGTTTTTCACCGATAAAGAAATAGGCGATTCGCTAACTTTTCCGTACAGATCTTTTGCCGAAATAGTGAACATGTGTTGATCGCTATTGTCGATAATTTGTAATTGTGTGAATAGTTCGGTGAAGTCGATGAATCCCATTTTATTTCCAACTTTGGAGAATCCCTTGATTTTCAACCCTAATCGACGGAGTATTTCTGCTTGGTCTTCACTCATATTTATGAGGTCGATTTCTTGCGGCCACCCTTTGCTTTCGAGGCTACGGGAAGAGGTCGTAAGGGTACACCCGGCCAATCCTCCTTTGGCCGTGAGAGATATATTTACGTTTTTGTCGGCCGGATAATTAAATTCTTTTGCTTCAACCGGAACACCGGATTCAAAACCAGACAGGAGGAAAGAGGGAGCCGGAGCTACCATTACTTCATCGGATATGTCTATTTTGATAGGTTGTGTTTCGGTTGTCTCGTCGAAACTGATGTTGAGTTGAGCTTCACCGGCGTTGTTGTCGCTGATGTCGAGTTTGATTTTGTAGTGCTGACGAGCGGCTGCGTTGGGTATGGCTGCCGGTTCGAAAGTAGATTCGATCCCATTTTGTTTTTTCAAGTGGGTTTGAATCGTGATTTTCCCGGGTTTTACGTAGGCTGCTCTCGTCTCGGTTTTAGAAAATTCGATGTATTCTCCTCCGGTAGAGTGAATGGTGGTCGAATAATCGGCAAAGTATTTTTTGATTGCGTTTAAAAATGTTTTCATAGATTCACTCCCTATGCGCGTGAATGAGAATTTTTGGCTAAGTCGCAAAAACTTTTCTCTTTTTAAAAATTTCACATAGCTTGTCACAAGGAAGGCATTGGTTTCCAGCAGGAAAATATCCGCCTCTGCCGGAAAGCAATGTCCTGTCTGGCAGGAGATAATGCCCTCCTCATAAAAGTTATTCCAAAGCCATGTGGAAATCTGAGTTTTACAGATATTTGATTATTCAGCTACCGGCTGTGTAATACTAGCTACTGCATCATCAAGTACAGCCTGAAGATCTGTTGCACCGTCAACCAGGTTCTGTCCAAGTGCCTTTGCCGGATCCCAGTAATTATTGCCTACAACCTGCTGATCTGCAAACTCTGACTGCGCTGCAAGTGCTGCAAGTGCCGGGGAATCAATCTGAGCTGCTGCTACTGTGTTAGCCGGTCCCTCTTATGTAGCGTTACCAATTGCTAACTGGCTCTCCTCATTTGTGAGATACTCAGCAAGGAGCATTGACCAGCCAACATTTTTAGCATGGGAGTTAACACCTACGAATTTGTATCCTGCATAAGATCCCATCTGTGTAGCTGTTCCATTTACATCGAAAGTAGGTAATTTACATGCTGCATATCCGTCACCGTATTTCGCTTCAAAAGATCCGGTGTTCCATGTACCGGAAACATATGCGCCAAGTGTACCGTCATTTAACATGGTAATTGCATCCTGATCTTGTACGCTTACAAATGCCGGGGAAGAAGTGATATTCTCAATACTCTGTGCTACTGCAAGACCGGTCTCAGAGTTCCAGTCACAGTTGTTTGAGTTATCTTCATTCATGGAAAGTTCACAGCCTGCACCAGAGAAAAATCCATACAGATACCATCCATCTGCTACATTCATGCCAACTTTTGTTCCTGCTTCTTCCGCTTTTGCTGTAAGGTTTTCCCAGGAAGCCACATCCTCTTCAGAGAAGATGTTTGAATCATAGTATAAGAAGTAACCATTCGATGCTGTTAACGGATAAGCGTAAAGTTTTCCGTCTTTGGTAGCTGCTGCTACAGTTGCCTCTGAGTTTGTTTCTTTCGGATCATATGTATAAGTAGCTGCCACTTCCTGAAGCGCACCTGCATTTACAAGATCATTTACCTGATCATCTGCAAATACGAATACATCTGCTGCTGCATCGATATCCTCAAGAATCTTATCTTTTGCATCTGCCTCAGATACAGCACCGATCGTGATGTTAAAATCTACATCTGAGTACTGCTCTTTAAATTTGTCTGTCAGCTCTTTCATAACGTTCTGATAAGCCTCAAGTTCTGAACACCAGAGCTGGATATCTACGGTTCCATCTGTAGATGCGATCAGATTTGCGATTGCATCACCGGAAGCTGTTTCTGCATTATCTGCAGCATCACCTGTCTCTGTTGCTGCTGCACTGTTTGTGCTCTCTGCTGCGCTGTTGTCTGCTGCACTATTGTCTGCTGCGCTGCTGTTATCGGCTGCTTAGTTTCCACATCCTGCAAACATGGATGCTACCATTGCTGCACATAATACTGTGCTGATGACTTTTTTCTTCATTTGAAAATTCCTCCCTTTTCCTTGATAGAAAAAATTGTTCTTTTAGAACACTTTTTCGTGTCGCGCTATGCGCAATCGGTTGTTCTATGGTTAGAGTATATCTCCGTTACATCCTTGTGTCAATGTCCATAATTTATAATAATTCCGACCATTTTTTAGCCATTTTGCACAATATCATCTTCTATTTTTTCTTTTATTTTTTTCAAATTCGACTTTTGCGCAACCGTTAACCATTGATTTTCCGTGCATTTTCAATTCTTATATCATCTTTTTATGGATATTTTGGCTCGTTTTTGATATTTTTTGAATCAGGGATTTTCCTGCCTTTTCCTTTGTTTTGGGCGAATTTCCCTGATATTGCTTCAGTTTCACCCTCATTTCCCCTGATCTGTGGGTTATTCCGGTAATCATTATAATCATTTCGCCCATTTCACGTTATTTCCGACAATTTCAGCATAAAAAACGGGCGAAACACATTTATTCGCTATGTGTTTCGCCCATTGCTTATTCTCTCCAATAGGATGATCTTCAATTTTCTCAGAACTGTATTTTCCTGATTATATTTATTTCGTCGATTCCTTCAGCACCACCTCATACGGAAGCAATGTGCGCTCTTTCACCTCAAGTCCCTCCGTCAGATCAAGCAGTGTACGGCATGCCACCATGCCGAGTTCCTTTGCATCAAATGAAAGCGATGTGATCGAGGGAACATTGTTTTCAAGTACCATGCTGTTATAAAACGATGCCACCCGGACATCTTCCGGCACTTTGACATGCTGCTGGCGCAGTGTCTTTAA
>ENA-OROX01001285-OROX01001285.1-human-gut-metagenome-genome-assembly--contig:-NODE-1285-length-21611-cov-5.424058_pt1 | contig 21611 bp, 13 predicted proteins | sample MGYA00242133_ERZ509058 | MGnify/ENA primary metagenome ERZ509058 (study PRJEB26280, sample SAMEA2338751) | human gut metagenome | biome: human gut; feature: human-associated habitat; material: faeces...
GATTGACTATGCAACTCGGCAGAATGTCCCCGTAATCTATATTCCATAAAACCTGCACTTACAGAAACACCTCGCAGCCGTTATGACTGCGAGGTGTTTGCTATTTGTTTAGGGCTTCCGTTAAGCAGCAATGACAACCGCGTTTTCTTTCACTTTGTTGATCGCGGCCAATAACGCTGCACGTGTACGGGCATCAAAGAGCTTTACAAAGCTGATCGGCTTGTCAAAGGGCGGATTCTGCAGCTCGGTAACATTCTCCATATACCCATTCTGCTCGATGTGGTTAATGATCTTATGCACAAAAGCGATCTGCTTCTGGTTCAGCGACTGGTCATTTATAAACTGCGAAAAAGCCTGCATTGCTGCTTCGTGATCCAGCTTGGCGATTTTACGGATCAGCAAGCCGAATGGCGTATCACCATATTCTCTTTCGTAGTCTTCCTTGCTGCCTAATTCGCTAGTCAGCACGTGCTCCAGCTCGCTGTAATCCGCAGCCGAGAGGGGGATGTTGTGTGTCAGCTTATAGATGGCAAGCGCATTTCCGTTTTCGTTGACGTAGCGATTGACTTTGGCGCGATAGTCTTCGAAATCATACCCCGGCTCCATCGGGTCGCCCTCTTTCTGATCTATAATCGGGTCAGATAGCCGAGTAATAATCGGCTTTCGAGGGTCAACGTCATTCAGGAACTTTATCAGATCACGGAGCTCCTTCCGCACCCGCTCATACAGCAGAACATCGTTCGCATTCCAGAAAGCGTCTGTGTTGACCTCCTTGATGATCGGCAGTTTCGCTTTTACCTGCGGGATGCTGACCTTGCGCTCCAGCAGCGTTCCAATATCACGGAGCTGTTTCTGTGCATTCTTAAGCGAGGGCATCTGCTCTATCTGGGCAATCATTAGACCGTACATAAAGTTATCAAAGCGCTTTGCAAATTCATCGTTGTCATCCAAGTGAACGATTGGCGCAATCTGCTGCATAAGTTCGCCCTTGTCGCCTTCACTAATGTAGTTGAAAGCTCCGGGCTTCTTAAACTTTTCAACGCTTTGTATGTGCAGCCGCACGGCGATGAGATCGGTGTTCAGCGCCAATACCTGAGAGTAGCATGTCTCTACAAGCTCGGATCTCCAGCTCTGATAGTCGTCTCCGGCAAATGCACTTTCCTGCAGCGCCACCGCAATGCGGATCTGCTTCCCGAATATGTTCTCCGACAGCGTCTTCGTCTCGCGGGACTCAAAGCCCTCTTTGTGAGCACGGAAGTATTCAAAGTTTCCGCAATAGTCAAAGATGAGGAACCGTCTCTTTGCCGTGTATTCGCCGTCGATCTGATCGATGCAGGTGAGCTCCTTGCTGAGACGAGTACCACGCCCGATCATCTGCCAGAATTTCGTCTTTGACCGCACCTTTTTAAAGAATACGAGGTTGACGCATTCCGGCACATCGATGCCGGTATCCATCATATCCACGGAAACCGCTATGATCGGGTCCTTCTCTGGAATTTTGAAATCGTCAATGATCGTCTGCGCGTATGTATCGTCGCAGATAACGCGCTGTGCAAATGTGCCACGGTATTTTGGATACAGCTTATTAAACCGCTCCAGAATGAACTCCGCATGGCGCTTGTTCTGGGCGAAGATGATGGTTTTACCCAGTCTGTCACCACCAGCAACACGGATGCCGCGCTCCATTAAATCCTGAAGCACCGTGTCAACGGTTGTCTCGTTGAAAACGAACTTGTTCAGCTGCGCCGACGGAATGAAGTCGGGCATCAGGCCGTCCTCAACAAAGTCCTCTTCATACCGTTCCTTGTCCTCATCGGAAAGGTCGTCGTATGTGATGCCTTCCTCTAAGAACTTTGTTTTAACCTCATAGTTATAGTAGGGCACGAGCACATGATCCTGATAGACTGCCGTCTCGTAGTCGTATGCATACGTCGGTACACCGTGCTCCATTTCGAAGAAATCATAGGTATTGCGATCAACGTCCGTTTTTGGGGTTGCGGTCAGTCCGACCATGATCGCATCGAAGTATTCGAAAATCGCGCGGTATTTTTTGAATATGCTGCGGTGGCTCTCGTCGATGATGATGAGGTCAAAGTGGGCTGGGGTAAACATGCGCTGCCCATCTTTCGTCTTCATATCGTCTATGGCGTTCAGCATTGTCGGGTATGTCGAGAATACGATCCGTGCGCTCCGGTCGTCCTTATTGGAGCACAGATTGCACAGAGACATATCCGGCAGATAGTTCTTGAAATCGTCCTTTGCCTGTTTCACCAGCGCCGTGCGATCAGCCAAGAACAGAATATTGGTGACATATTTGCCGCGACTGAGCACATCGGTGAGGCTGGATGCAGTTCTGGTTTTACCCGTTCCTGTTGCCATGACCAGCAGGTGCTTTCTAAACCCTTGCCCAATCTGCTCACATACAGCGCGGATGGCTTCCTTTTGGTAGTAGCGATCTGTGATTCTGTCATCGATAGGAATGGTCATCAGATCCTTCCGCTCGGTACGGCGGTTCATCAGCTTCTGCAGATCGTCTTTGCTGAATATGCCGCTGACCTTGCGCTGCGGGCTGCTCTGATCGTCCCAAAAGTAGGTTTCAAAACCATTGGTCGTGAACATCATGGGGCGACGTCCGAATTTTCTCTCCAGACAGTCAGCGTACAGCACAGCTTGTTTGCGGCCTATGTTCGGGTCTTTGCTGGATCTCTTGGCCTCCACCACTGCAAGTGGTAGGCCGTCTTTTCCGAACAGCACGTAGTCCACATATCCCATCTGCCCTAGTACCCCTGCCATACCTTCGACGGGATACTCTTCCTGAACGTCAGCATCTGCTCCGGAGAATTTCCAGCCCATCTGCTTCATGTCCACATCGATATAAATTTTGCGGGTCTTAAACTCGGAAAGGTCTGCGGCGACAAAGGTGCGCTCCTGCTGGTGCTGCTCCTTTGCTGCGGTGATCTGCTCGGACATTTGCTCGATCTTTTTACGCAAAGCCTCAATCTCTGCGTCCTTCTCACCGAGCAGACTCTCTTGCTCTTTTATTTTTTTGGTGTCGACGACGACCTTTTCAGTCGGAATCAGTGCCTCATCGAACTGCCGCTCTTCGTAATCAGCGCCATAGCAATAATCCACCCATTGAATAAACTCAAAGAGTCCCTGCAGAGAAGCGAGGGCGTCACTAGCCTGCACGCTTCGCTCTGTGTGAACGGCCAGATTGCCCAACTTAATGATAAACGGCAGTTTGCCCCATGTGTTGTAGTCCACCGCAAAACGGAAGGTCGGCTCGTGAATGAGCGCCTGCAGATTATCCTTGTAGGGCATCTGCATCGTTTTATCAGCCGAATACACCCATTTGACGGCTAATTCCAGAGCTTTTCTGCTGCCAACAGCGCACATGGCAGGCGCGGAAACATACACCTTTTCCGCCTCGATCGCAGCCGAGGCAAATAGTGCGTACTCCTTTTTATCTTTTAGAAATCCGAAGTTCGACATGTCATCCACTCCTGCCTGTATGTATTCGCTGCCGCTTGGCAGTATCTAAAGCTCAAAGAGCTGTAATATTTTGATTTGTCGGTCTGTTCGACGAAGGCTGCAAACTGCTCCTGCACACGCATTGGCGGCAGGTTTATGGGCATCGCTTTTACATATGAAACCGCAGCAATGTTCTGTATGCCGCTGCCTTTTGTTTCGAGATTACCAATGGTTTCTCTCATATATGCCAAAAAAGCAATCGGCAGTATTCTTTCGTTGAGTGTAAACTTGCAGAGTGCTTGATTTATGATGCCTCGCTCACAGCCCGCAGGTAGTTGATACAATTCACCCATCGTACCGGAGCAACTCATTAGAATATCACCGGAATGACATTCAAATCTTCGCAGTTCGTTGTATTTCTCTGCTGTGACATAGTATGTGCCGATAGTCGACGATTTCTGTATGGCATGCTTCTGCTCATAAACCTTATATGTGGTATCGCTCGGTGGTACAAAGAATTCCTTTTTAAGTGCACTGCCAAATGGGCCTCTTACGATCGACACACACACATCGTTTACAGTAAGCTGCTGCCATCCATATGGATTAGTTACGGGATCACCGAACAGTTCGATAAATCGGGACTTGACAGCCTGATCAATCAGTTCCAACTGCTGCTGCCTCTCAGCAATAATTGCATCTATTTTATCCAGTTTGGTTGCGATTTCGTGCTGTTCATTGATATCGGGCAGCGGGATTTCTTTCTCCAAAAGCGTCGCTTTGTTGAGGGTCAAGCCCATAACCGCTTTGTTGGTTCCTGCCGTCCAATTTGTTCCGCAGCAAAGGTGATACAGGTAATCCGTGTCAATTGCAAATTTCCCGTTGTCAATGAAAGCCATAATTGCTTCGTTGGTGTACATGTCTTCGGATGTGATGGCGGTCTTTCCAATTGATAGTTTGAAGCTCATAATGACCGTTCCTTGGGGGACAACCTTGATACCGCTGCCATCTATGCCTGCTTCGGTTATGCTCTCCTTTGTTTTGGTGAGAAACTTTCCTGCATTTCCAATATCAGCAATGGATATCCACTTATGATCGCCGTTCCAGTAATCTGGCCTGTTGCGTGCTGGCGTCTTTCCCATTTGCAGGTCAAAGGCCTGTCTAAGCTTTATTATCATGCCGCCACCTCCATCTTACTGCAAAGTTTTGATTTGTCGGTCTGTTCGACGAAGGCTGCAAATTGATTTTGTTCATCTATAGGGACATCAATAATTGGCGCACTGTGAAATTTATTTCTGTTAAGAGTAGGGACTCCGGTTCCTTCTGTAAATCTGGCCAAGTTAAACATTCTCAACAAGTGAGCCAGGTAGCTGATGTTGTTTTCGTGAGTATCCACCGAAAACAACGTCGTGTTCAGAGGCCAATAAGCTCCCTTTGTATAAAAAACTTTTCCAATAGTTCCAGACCTGCCTGTTATTACGCCGCCATTACATACCTTTGCTTGGTTATGGTGATCAAGAACTCCGTTAGATCCATAGACAGGTATATTCCCACTCTGTTCTCTGTCCTGAACAGGCAAGTCAAAACCTCTCTGCATGGTAACTACATTGACAAAAGCCGTTGTCGGCCTGTGCTGGGTATTCTTAATCGGATCACCGAACAGTTCGATAAATCGGGACTTGACGAGCTGATCCAATAAAGCGAGCTGTTTGCGCTTTGCAGCAATTGTGTTGTCAACATGACCGATTGTTTCTGCAATCTGCTCCTGCTCAATAGTGCTGTAAGCTGGAATGCATGTAGCTTCTAACACTTTTTTGCTTATTGCTTTGAATGTAGACCCCGTTCCCTGTGCAATAAGGGAATCGACCTTACTCTGCAATGCATAATACAGGAATTGCTTGCTGCATTTATTGCGGATGGGAGTAAGAGCGGCAAGGCCACGACCTATGCAGCAGCGCTCTACTGCCATGTTCATAGCTCCGATCGGAGCTCTAACAGAAATCAGGATATCTCCTTCCTCTGCCACTTTCACCGGTGCAGAGCACCACACGCGAGTTATGGGGTGCGTTTCACCGAAATCCGCATTTCCTTGGTAAAACGGAAGCCCATTTCCTTGCGTGTTATATGTTTTGGAATCAGGCGACTGTCCCATATTGAGAGTGCAATACTCCGTTAAAGGTCTCACGCTCACGCTGCCACCTCCATCTTACCGCAAAGTTTTGATTTGTCGGTCTGTTCGACGAAGGCTGCAAACTGCTCTTGTTGCTCGATTGGTGGAACAGGAATCCGCAGCGATCCATACTTTTTAGCGTTAATACCCGGTTGTGCTGCGCCGCTCTGGTTCAGTTTTACCCAATTCCAGTATTCATCCAGCTTCGTGTACCAAAATAGGTATCGCGGATTTATCAGTTTTTGGTTCAGCTTGTAGCGGATAAGGTATCCCGCAAAAATTTGATTGCCAGTAATAAACGCGTAGGTCTTTCCAACAGTTGCTCCCATTCTGGCGAACATAAAATCGCCATACTCAAGCCGATATTGCTCATCGTCATCGGGATTGATGGAAGCAACTACATCGTCGTTGAGCGTTCCGTCATCATTTATGTCCGTAATTCGCACATATCGAGGTCGGGTTGGGTCATATTCAATGGATGCCGACTGTGCGCCATATTCGCCTTTGCCAAGTGATACCTCATCGACGGTTTTTGTAGGATAACCTTTGCCGATGAACAGTTCGATAAATCGGGACTTGACGAGCTGATCGAGAAGCTGCAGCTCTTCTTTGCGTTTCTCTATCGACCTGACGATTTGACTGATTTTCTTAATAATTTGCAATTGTTCGGTCATATCCCGGTATGGAATAACCATTTGCCGCATTGCTGCCTGCGTTAATTTCTGCCGTGTTGCGCCATTAACAAGCCCTTCTGTATCATAAAACATAAGTGCATAGCAAAGGTAATCTATATGCATGTTCGGTTTCGCTTTCAGCACGTGCGCGTGATTGTTCACCCAGCACTTTCCAGATACGCGATATGCAATCGGGCGCTCTTTGGATCCAAAGTTGCCGCCGTCTTCAGCAAGCAGAACCAGCTCGTCGTCAAAAATGCAGTCCGCTACATAGTCTTGCAATCCATTGGCTCCATAATACGGATAAGTTCCAGCTTTGCGGTCTTTCGCTGTAATTGGCACACGGCGGGAATCGAGGATTTCACACACGTCTTCCAGCTTTTTATAAACAACGCTCATGCCGCCACCTCCATCCTGCCGCAAAGTTTTGATTTGTCGGTCTGTTCGACGAAGGCCGCAAATTGATCCACCAGTGCCATAGGAGGCAGCGGTATTGTTACATCGTCAAGCATTCTTCCTGTGATTTGGTTGATCGTTGTTGTTGCGCCGGTTTTAATCTGCTGACGGAAGGCGTCCATTTGGAAGTACGTCATCAGATATCCGAAGTAATGGCTACGGATAATCATCATGAACGCGCCGAAACTCATCGGCTCTTGTATGTCTTTTATCAGTGCAACCTTCCCAACCAGTTTAGCGCTGCCGTTTCTCGAACACATGAGAATGTCGTTTTTCTGCACCGTGAGCCGTTCCTTAATGGCGCAATCCACACGAATGGTATCAGCAAAATCCAACTGACTATTTTGAATGTTGCTCGATCTCAATACGATTGTACCTTCTGCGGCTACGTTTTCGGGTTTGTATGTCAAACCGTTATAATAGGTCGCTATGTCAGATAACTTTGTATGCTTATATCCGTGTGGGTTGCGCTGTGGATCACCAAACAGTTCGATAAATCGGGATTTCACAAGCTGATCCAACAAAAGCAACTGTTCAGTCTGCCTGTCTATTAAGCTTGTTATGCGCCGTAAATGATCTGCAATTTCTGCCTGCTTTTCAATAGGGGGATATGGAATAGTGGTACCATCAAAGTCTTTTTTGACAATGTGCTTCATTGTTGCACCATGCGTCTTCGATTCCATCTCAGCCAGTTTGTGCTCCACCGCAAATACAAAGTAATCTTTGTTGACGGGAAGCTTGTCAAAAACCACTTTGAATATGTGCTGGTTGAGTAATGCCTTGCCGCGCTGCCACACATAGACCCCCAAGCTGGCTGACCAAGAAATTAAGACATCACCATCGTTAACTTCGATGCGTTCGGGATATTCGCCATCATACCGATTCAGCTGATAGCTGTTTCCGGTTAAATCCTGAATGCGAATAATTGGGAGACCTGTTTCACCCCAATCGGCTGGCTTAAATGCATACCCATTTATATAGGTGGCTAAATCGCCAAGCCTTGCTGTTTTATTTGCCATTGTCGCCACCCTCCTTCAGCTTGTTATATTGTTTCTTCCATGCGCGAGATGGTTTTTTGCAAATATGGTCGGCGTTTACAAAAGCGCATACCCCGTATAATCTGTTATTTGCACAAATGTCCGGGTTGTTGGCACGGCAACCGTATGTCTGCGTCTCGGTATCTCCTGTATTTAGAGGCGCTGCGAATGGAATATGCACGCTGTTGTTGCTCATGTCGCGTCTCCTTATTTCAGTAGATTTTTTAATTCCAATAGCTCCGTCTTAATCTCTTCTTCCAGTCCCAGCAAGCGATCAATGATTTCGTCCGTGGGAGGATATTCCACAGCCACATACTCTGTTTTCTTGTATTTATTGATGGAGAGGTCATATCCATTGTCTACGATCTCCTGCTTCGGTACGAAAAAGCTCTGCTCGGTACGCTCGCGTGAGGTTTCCTGCTCCAAATGGTGGAATCTCTGAATGATGTCGGGGATATCGTTATCCGCAATCTCAGAACGCTTATCGTCGAGGCTGAAACCGTCGGCCTTCATATCATAGAACCATACTTTGTCGGTACCACCCGCGCCGGTCTTTGTGAATACCAGCACAGAGGTGGAAACACCTGCGTATGGCTTGAATACGCCAGACGGCATTGAGATCACTGCACGGAGCTGGTGGTTCTCAACGAGTTCTTTGCGAATGGATTTATGTGCCGAGGACGATCCGAACAACACGCCGTCCGGAACGATGCAGGCGCACTGGCCGCCCTTTTTCAGCATACGCAGAAACAGTGCAAGGAACAGTAGCTCTGTTTTCTTCGTGTTCGTGACCGCTTTCAGATTATCGTGGATGCTCTCTGCGTCGATCGTTCCCTTGAACGGGGGATTTGCCAAGCACATTGTAAAGCGATCGGAAATTTGATTCTGCTTCGATACGCTATCCTTATAATCAATCTCCGGATTGCTGATAGAGTGCAGCATGAGATTCATTGCAGAAATGCGGAGCATGGTGTAGTCCGTATCAAATCCCGTAAATGCGGGCCCTGCAAAATTCTGCCACTGCTCGGAGGTCATGGTATCTTCATAGTTGCGACGGATGTACTCCGACGCAGAAACCAAGAAGCCAGCCGTTCCACATGCCGGATCGCAAATAATATCATCCGGTGTCGGCTGCAGCAACTCGACCATCATCTCACGAATATGCTTCGGGGTACGGAACTGGCCGTTCTGGCCTGCTGTAGCCAGTTTGCCGAGCATGTACTCATACAGGTCGCCCTGCATATCCAATTCTGCGATATCGTGCTCGTAAAGGTCGTCCAGTCCCGTAATTATTTTCTGAAGCAGCTGCGGGGTGGGGATGATAAACATCGCATTGCTCATATACCGTGCGAAAGCGGTCGTGCTTTCATCTGCCTTGCCGGGTTCGTCTTCGATCTCTACGAGCTCACCCTTTTCATTAAAATCGGGGAGACGACCATACTTCATGCTTTTAATCGCAGGAAATACCCGCTGGGAGATCACGTCGAAAATCTGACGCGGATCGTCGTTTTTGAATTTGCTCCAACGCATTGATTGCCCGACGGGAGACTGGGGGAAAATCTTTGCCATCTTTTCGCCGGTCATCGTTTCAAACTCCTCGGTCTCCAGTTCCTTTTCATCGAGGGAACGGATGAACATGAGGTATGTAAGCTGCTCGATAACGGTCAGCGGGTTTGCGATGCCGCCAGCCCAAATGTCCGTCCAGATCTTATCGACCTTATTTTTAATTGCTCCTGTAATCATTCCACGTTTCCTCCGACAATATTGTTAATGTGTTCTCTGTACTGATCGATCACGTTGGGTGGGGAGATGACCTGCATTCTGTTTCCGAACTGTGCCAGCCATCCGAAAAAAGGAGGGCTTATCTGTACGTGTACAGTTGCAGCGCAGGTGGTATCGTTCACAGACATCATTGGTGTGTCTTCGCCAAATTTATCAAACACGGGACCGATAAGCTGCTTGCTGAACTGTATTACAACGTCCTCCAGCTCGCCACTGAACATTTTGAAAACCTGCTCCGTATACTCTGCCACGCCATCGATCCGGGCTACAGCCTCATCCGACATTACCGATTCTTCTACAACGGTAATGTGATCTATGCGATCAATACGATAGTTGGCGGTGCTGTCCGGATGCTTGCTGCTGTATGCCATCAGATAGTAGTTGTCTTCATTGAAGATAAGAGCGACCGGCTCCACGTAGTAGCGTTTCTTGCTGCCATCGCTGGCGGTCACATATACGCGCTCCGCCTTTTCATTCAAATGGAAGTAGTTGAATTCGATCTTCTTCCTGCGAATGATGGCATCCTCAATGCCGTCCACCGTGTAGAGAATGGCCTCGTTGGTGTGCTTCCGGGTATTGAAGCATACCATGTTTTCCTTTAGCAGTTCAGCTTGGTGTGATCCGCCGAGAGCGGCAATCTTTTCTATCAGCTCGGCTGTTTTTTTCTCTGTGATGAAGCTGGCCGCTTGTACCGCATCAATCAGTATTTTTATCTCCGGCACGGTGAGCTCATGCTCCGGAACATAGTAGAACTTTTCCTTATCCTTCAGGTAGCTCATGATCTCGAAGCCATTTTCCTGCATTACTTCGATATCCAAACTCAGCGTCCTGACATTACTGGAAATGCCCATCTCATTCAGCTGTCTGCAGAGCTCGACTCGGGAGATGGGATGTGCTTCATCCGTCTCTTTACGCAGCAGCTCATAAAGCTTCAGCAGCTTAATCTTTTGCATATTGGCAGCCATGCTGTGCCTCCTCTTTGAAATGGGTATAATAATACTGATTAAGTATAACACAAAACTTCCGATTTTTCAAGGCTTCTGCGTAATTATATCATTACCCGAACTGGATTTTTCGCAAACATCCGGTTCAAGTCCTATCTCCTAAACACATTTAGTAGTTGCTTGCAAAGCAAAGAAATTCTATTTGTACAACAGCGATTTCGGTATTCTTTTGCTGCTGAACGCAAAAATCGGGCTCCGTAGCAGCCGATCGACCGCTCCGAAGCCCGTTTTTTCAATATTGCCCCTGTATTTTGCCCAGAAAGCAATAAAAAACCTCTCTTGTCTTGGTAGACAAAAGAGGTTTCTTTTTTGGCTGGGGTGGAAGGATTTGAACCCTCGAAATGGCGGAGTCAGAGTCCGATGCCTTACCACTTGGCGACACCCCAATATTCTTTAAGTTATCACTGCCGTGACAACGTAAACTATTATATCACACTGAAAAGCCGATGTCAAGCATTTTTTGAAATATTTTTTTGATTTTTTTCGATTGTTCCCGTTTTTAAAATTACCTATAGTTATATTCCAAACGATTTAAACAATCCGTCAATTTTTCTCTCCCATTTTGTTGACTATAAATATACCTGCGCTGACCAGTACAAGAGCAATCAGCGACTCAAGGCGGAATGCCTGCTGTGCCTCTCCGAGCAGAAGCGCAGAAAGAAGCACACCGCAAACCGGGTTCATAAAGCCGAAAACAGCGATTTTCAATACGGGGTTGTACTTTAACAGCAGGCTCCAAATCGAGTAGGCACAAGCGGAAATAAACGCAAGATAAAAAAGCATCAGTAGGGCAGGCAGAGGCAATTCGGGCAGAGTTATGCTGCCGCCTGCAAGTAAGCCGATAACGGTCATGACCGCACCGCCGAGCAGGAATTGCCAGCCGCTGAGCATCATAGTGTCGGTGTCTTTGGAAAAGCGTTTTATAAGCACGGAGGAAATCGCATAGGCAATGGTGGAAAGAAGAATAAAGCCATCTCCTGTAAGGCTGAATCCGCTGAGCAGAGAGCGGTCAAGATTTATAACTACTATTCCAGCAGTGCCAAGCACACAGCCGATAAACTTGAATTTTGTCAGCTTTTCAAGGCGAAAAACAAGCGATGAGATAAGTATGCACACAAACACGCTCATACCCTCGATAACGGAAGATTTCACTCCGCTTGTATTGGCAAGTCCGATATAGAAGAACAGGTACTGTAAAATCGTCTGAGTAAGGCTCAGTGCCGCCACCTTCGGCAGTTCCTTGATTTTCGGAACAAGCGGCTTTTTGTGCATTATGCTTCCTGTTATAATAACCATAATTCCTGCTGCGAAAAAACGTATCCCCGCAAAAAGTATCAATGACATTGGTTGTGAAGTGTCAACGCCAAAAAGCCCGTAACCGATTTTTACGCAGGGAAAAGCACTGCCCCACAAAGCAGAGCAGAATATTGCGAGAATTGCGGCTATCCAAGTTTTTGTCAGAATATCGGCTTTCATACTAACCTCGTTATATGCACAAAATAAGCGGTGTATCTTCGGCACAAACGCACAGACACACCGCTATATATTTTATCACTCTGAAAGAACAAGGTCAATACTGTTTTTTTTGATATTCCGACAGCGTTGCGGATTTCGTTGCACATCGCACCGAATTATCGGGGCGTTATCTGCTGAGCCGCATTGCAATCACCGATATATCGTCGCTCTTTTCGTCACCGGCATAGAATCTGGCGGTATTGGCGACTTCTTTAGAGAATTCTTTAAGGTCGGGCTGTTTATCCATCTCCCTGTAAAGCCATTTCTCGTTCAGCTCTGCACCGTCGCTTGTCATAACTATCATATCCCTGCTTCCTATCGTAAACGTTCTCCTGTCGTATACAGGCTCGTCCTTTACTCCTATTGGCAAGCCCTTACAGCCTATGGTGACAAAGCGGTTTCCGCACTTGATATAAGTGTTGGCACTGCCTGCCTTGTATAAGTCAATCTTTCCGCTGTAAAGGTCGACAGCGCATATTTCAAGAGTAGCAAAGCTCTCATCGGAGGATTTGCACACAAGCGATGTATTGATTACGCTGATTGCCGCCTCTACTCCGACACCTGCCTGCAAAAGACGTATTAGCATAGCGCAGGCAAACGATGAGTCCACTCTCGCCCTGCCGCCACTGCCCATACCGTCCGATAATACAACATACGCTGTACCGTTCTTATCTATGAAGCTTTCGTAATAATCGCCGCAGGCAGTACCCTCCGTCTTGCTTATCTGACATATTTCAACGTCAAGCGTGTAGGTGGTTCCCGAAAAAAGACTCAGCTTACAGGCTCCTCCGACACGGCTCAATGTCGGCAAATCAAAGCGGCGGCGAAAAGCAAGCGTCATAGCCTCGCATATATCCTGCTTTGATGCGAAAAAACCGGTATCGGAATATGCCTCGACAAACATTCTTCCCTGCTCGCCAAGCTCCACATTCACTGCGTCTGCATCTTCACAACCGAGCTTCGATAACACATTGCAGGCGGTTTTGTTGTACTGAGGCTCAATTTCTCCGCTGTTTTCAATCTCATCGGATAACTGCGAGAGAATCTGCTCCGTTGCCGACAGCTGAGCCGTCAGGATATTACGCATACGGGCAATTCTTCGTTTTTCCGTACTGCTCGCTACATAAACATCACACAGCCTGCGGATTTTGTCAATCAGCTCCTGCTTTTTAGGGCATCGTTCGCTTAAAGGCTCCGAAAAAGCATCCGGATCGGCACTTTCTCCCGACTTTACCATATTTGTAATCTTTGCAAACTGTTTAATGCTGTCGCCGTACTCCTTGCCCCAGCATTGCATATTATACCTGCACTTACGGCATATTTCGTCACAGGCTGTATTGTACACCCAGCTTATATCGCTTCCTATGTTATTATCCAGCTTTTCGGCAGTGATACCGACCGTTCTTCTGACCTCGGCAATCGCTCCTCCGGCAAATTTCAGCCGTTTTGAAAACAGTTTTCTGACGCTGTTTTCACCCGCTTTAACTCTGGCAATATCGCCCTGCTCGGCTGTAAGCTTTGCCGGTAACAGCATAAAGACCGCCGACGACATGAATATGCAGGCAACAACGGCGAGTTTTGAATTATCCATTCCGAACAGCGCAGTGCCAAGCGTTGCGGTCAGCACAAAGCCTCCTGCGGCACTCAGCTTTCTTCCGCCGCTGAACATACCTCCGACAGCCGCCGAAGGAGCAATAACAGCCGCAAGAAAAGCGTAGTCGGCTGTGGCAACCGCACACCCGAGCGCAGACACCGCACCGCACACAGCACCTGCTCCCCTGCCGTACTTCATAGCACTGCAAAGAGAAAGGCAGGATGCGAAAATTATTCCTATATTGAAGATGCCGATGCTGTAATGCGAAAGTATACCGGACGCTATAGCACAGCCGCCCAGAACGCAGATAAAGCTGAGAGGATCGCTGCGGACGGTTATCTTTGCTATCTCACGCTTTTCTGCAAGCCGTGACAAGCGTAAAGCAACAACCGCACCCCCGCCTGCCATGACCGAAAGAATGATGCAGTTCATCACCTCGCTTACGGTAGATGATGTGAGAAAATTTGCCGCAAAGACAGAACCTGCCGCTGTGACAGCCGATACTATCTCAGACACGGCTGATTTTCTGCGTGAAACTATCATACGGATGGCAACAACGGAAAGCAGAGCCGATGTAACAGTAACGCCGTCGGTATAATTACCGCCGAGAATATAGCCTGCCACGCTTCCCACAAATGCGCTGATACAGTCGATTCCGCTCATAGCCGCCGCAAACGATGCCGCAAACGGCGATGGCTTTCCGAGCACCGTACTCATTGAAATTACCGCCGCCGCTATCATTACAGCCGTACATCTTATTACCGAATGTTCACGGATATTTATCTTATCCTTTGTTACTGCCCTTGACATTTCAAACTTCCTTTCGCAATCAGACATCAGTCACCGACTATGTAATTATTTTACAGTTGTCCGACAGCGTTTTTTGTCGCAACGGGTAATGCTATTACGCAAAAGAAAGGAGGTGCTGTCGTTTACGGTATAATGCGATTTCAAGCGATTATTTTCGGTAAGATTTTCTGGAAGATACTTAAAGAGAAATATGGAGAGCATTTCAAGAGCGATATAAAGAATTAATAAGAACGCACTTTCGGGAACGCACAGTCAAGTGCGTTCTTTTTTTGCGGAGGTTTATAAAAGGAAAGCAAGTTTCAGTGACACAAAGTCACACTGTGTCATAAAATGTAAAGGGTACCCGAATAAAAAATACTTTCAAGGAGGAAAAACAATGGCAACATTCACAAACGTTGCTACCCTTTCGTATAACGGCACGGTAGTAAATTCAAACGTAACAACAGGCGAGATACAGCAGACTCTTGCCGCAACGAAGCATTCCCTTGCAAACTCCTACAAGCAGGGCGACACTCTGACCTATATCGTGAATATCGTGAACACGGGAAATACAGCGTTTACAAATCTTACGTTAACCGATAATCTCGGCGGTTACACCTACGGTGCAGGAACAGTGTATCCTCTGGCATACGGCGGAGATGTACGCTATTATATCAACGGCGCATTGCAGACTGCTCCTGCCGTTACAGCAGGTCCGCCTATGACAATAACGGGAATAAACGTTCCCGCAAACTCTGAGGCGCAGATAGTATACAGTGCCACAGCAACGGCTTATGCTCCGCTCAATATTGAAGGCAGTATAACCAACAGCATCTCGATAACGGGTGACGGCATTACAGAACCTATCGCCGCCACAGAAACAGTAAATGCCGCAACCGCTCCTGCGCTTGATATTGAAAAGTCGCTCAGCCCGACAATAGTAAGCGAGAACGGTCAGATAACCTACACCTTTACTGTTATCAACAAGGGCAACACCGCTGTCACACAGGCAGACGATATTGTTCTGCGTGACGTATTCAACCCGATACTGAAAAATATCGGAGTAACCTACAACGGCACCGTTCTCAGCAATACACTCTACACTTACAATGAGGCTACAGGCGTGTTTGAAACTACAGCAGGCGCTATAGAAGTACCTGCGGCAACATTTGCGACAAACACAGACGGTACGGTTTCAGTTACTCCCGGTACGGCAGTAATTACGGTTACGGGCAATATCTGAGCAAAGCACGGATAAACACACATCGTCCGCTGTATGACAATCAAAAAGCAATAGATATGAGGCGGTACGGCAAATGTCGTGCCGCCTGTTCGTTATCAAAACATAAAAACAAAGAACTCCGGCTGTTACACCGGAGTCCTTTGCTTTGGGGAAATATATATGAAAATCGAAGATAGCAATTTAATCTGTCAGCTTGATTGCTTTTCTGTTTCCTCGCTGACTGTGGTTATATAATAATGCTTGTTCGTGAAATTAAAAGAATAGTTTTGTGTAAATTAGATGAAAAGTGAAGATGAAATTTGTCAAACTTTCACAATTCTACATTATTACACCGCCGCCGAGTACAATATCGCCGTCATAGAACACAACGTGCTGTCCCGGAGTTACAGCTCTTATCTTTTCATCAAACACGACCCTGACCGTATTTCTGCCCTGCGGATATACGGTACACGGCTGTTCGGTCTGCCTGTAACGTGTCTTTGCCCTGCATTTAAACTCGCTTTCGGGATATTCAAACGCTATCCAGTTAAGATTGTCTGCATACAGCGTATCGGTAAAAAGAAGCTCGTTACTGCCAAGCGTTACGGTATTATTATCGGCATTTTTTCCGATAACATACATCGGTTTACCAAATCCTGTGCCTATTCCTCTCCTCTGTCCTATCGTGTAAAATATAACGCCTTTGTGCCTGCCTATAACGTTGCCGTTTTCATCGAGAAAATCGCCGTCGGGGTAAGCGTTACCCGTATAACGCTCGATAAAGCCGGCATAATCGCCGTCCGGCACAAAGCATATATCCTGGCTGTCGGGCTTGTCGCTGTTGATAAGTCCGCTGTCAGCCGCAATATGCCTTATCTCGTCCTTTGTCATTTCACCGAGAGGGAAAACGCTTGCGGCAAGCTGTTGCTGACTTAATCGGTACAGTACATATGACTGATCCTTTGCGTTGCTTGTGCCGTCTGCGTTGATTGCCTTTTTGAGCAACCATCTGCCGCTTTTTTCATCGTAACAACTGCGTACATAATGACCTGTGGCGATGTGATTTATGCCCTGCTTTTTCACCGCATCGAGCAGTGCGCCGAACTTTATCGTTTCGTTGCACTCAACGCAAGGGTTAGGCGTTCTTCCCGAAAGATAGCTCTGTACGAAACTTTTCTGTACCGTATCGGAAAACAAATCCCTCATATCAAGCAGATAATGAGGTACACCGAATTTTGCCGCTATCGCCTTTGCGTCCTCGATGTCACTTGCCGAACCGCAAAGTCCGCTGTCGTCCGTTCCTCTGCTGTCGTGCAGTTTCAGCGTATAACCGCTGACCTCATATTTATCCTTCAACAGCACAAGAGCCACCGAGCTGTCCACTCCGCCGCTCATCGCTATCGCTAATTTTTCCGCCATAATGTTATGTCCTCTGATATTATAATTTACCGCCGCTGTGTTTTCACGGCGGCGGTGCTGATGCAATAATTTAATTTTCTTCACTGCCTGCAAGCTGTGAGGGGTGCTTTTTGAAGAAATCAACTCTCGGCTCAAGGAACTTAAGCTGATGCTCGCTTTCGCCCTTGCAGAAGTAGTCCATTCCTTCAAACACGTGATCCCAACTCCAGAAGTCCTCGCCGAATCCGAGATACTCTCTGAGCATCTCCGTACCCTCGGGAGCGAGGGGGTGCAGAAGGAGTGCGGCTGTTCTTATATAGTGGAACACGTTGATAAGCGTCTTTTTACGAAGCTCGTTATCATCTGCCGCATCAGCCTCACGGCTGAGCTTTGACCATACCTTGCTCGACTTTCTTACAAGCGAATCAAGCACATAGGTCACCTGGTGGAACTCAAACTTATACATATAACGCTCATATTCAAGAATAGCCTTTTCGCACTCTGCGATAACGTCCGCATCGGGTGTGCCTACGGGCATCTTGCCGTCAAAATACTTCTGAGCGTAATAGAAACAGGAACGTATAGCTCTGTTGAACACGTTTGAAAGCAGGAAGCCTTCCTTTACAACAGGGTCGTTGTCCTCAGGCTTTGCATCGGGGTTATAGGGCTTGGGCTGGAAGCTGACGCTCCTTGTGCCGAGTCCCAGTCCGAGCCAGTGCATACGGAGCTGTTCGGCTGTATAGTAGTTCAGCAGATCTCCCGCCATAGGAGGCTTTATTGAGCCGCTGCTGCTTGCTTTCTTGTCAAGGAACAGAATGTGGTTGTTTGCAACAAGGATAGGAAGCTGCATTTCGCCGTCCTCAGGGTCGGAGGTTATCTCGCCCTTTTTCAGCGCCATGAACATTGCCATTTCCGCAACGCCGTAGAAGTAGATGTTATCCGAGCCGATAAACTGATATACCTGTGAATCCTTTGAGCACCAGTAATCCTTGTAATGCTCCATATCAATACCCTTGCTCTTGAGATAAGCGCAGGTGAATGAGATAGGTGCCCAGAGCGACTCAGGCCATACCCATACGGTAAGTCCCTTTTCATCCTCAAGGTCGGGAGCCTTTACGCCCCACTCGATATTACCTGTAAGCCTGAACGGAACAAGCGTCTTGCCCGTTCTGAAACGCAGACCGTGATGTGCCATGATCTCCGTTGCCACATCACGCTCGTCAAGCGTGTCGAAGCATATCGTGAACGAAGGCTTTTTCGGGTCGTCCGTCAGCGTATGATGCGCAAGCAGATCCTTTATCTTCTCATAATCCTCACGCAGCTCTTTCTTGATATGAACAACGGGCGGTTCAAGGAACTCGCCGATAGTCTTTGAAACAAGAGAACGGACATTCGGCATCTTCTTTATTCTGTCAACATATTCGCCGAGCAGCTTTGTGTACTCGGTAAGACGGAAGTACCAGTTCACGACGTCACGCATTACCGGTGTTTCGCCTGTCAGCGTGCTTTTGGGGTCAATAAGGCTTGAAGGCATATACTGATGTCCGAGATCGCACTCGTCAGCATAGCCCTTTTCCGACTGACAGCCGAGAACGGGGCATTTGCCTATTACCTGTCTGCCGTTTAAGAACACTCCTGCCTTTTCGTCATAGAACTGCGAGGTGGTGATTTTTTCAAGCTGACCGTTTTCGTACAGCCTTCTGATAAATTTGTCGGATACTACGTTGTGTATCTTTGCAGGCTCATCCAGTGCGGATGCACCGAACAGGTCGAGGCTTATATCGTAATCTCTGAGCGTTTTTTCCTGGCTCTCGTGATTTTTCCTTACAAAATCCTCAATAGTACCGTCAAACTCTCCGCTTTCCTTCAGCTTTCTGTAGCTTTCTGCTATAGGCGAGCCGTAGCAGTCTGTACCCGATACGAAAATTACGTTATCCTTACCGATACGGTCACGCAGGAATCTTGCGTATGTATCCGCAAATACGAACACACCGCCGACATGACCGAAATGAAGCTGTTTATTACCGTAAGGCATACCGCCTGTGATTACCGCTCTTTTCGGGAAGGACGGTCTGTTATCCTTTGACGGCTTGTTGCTTTTATAATTATTGTTATTTTTGTTGCTGTTTTCCAATTTCAACACTCCTCGATGAAGTTTATACAATTTGATAGAATTTATTGTATCACATATCAGCGGAAAATGCAATAAATTTGTGTGATTTTAGGCGTACCGCCGAAATTCGTTGTGCTAAGAAAGACAAGTACAGGCAGGTGCGGCTCAAAACTGAGAAAACTGTGTCAGATATGCTCATTTTTCATCGAATCTTCTTGATTTTTGTATACAAATGTGGTATACTGAATTTATATTATATCCCCGAAAAAATATTGTGTGATACGTTTTGATTTGAGAAAATTTTCAGTATTATTTTAATTTGATTTATAGGAGGGAGACTTATCTGTGGAAAATAAAAGCGGCAGAAAAAATGTTGCCTTCTGTATCGGAGATCTTGAAGGCGGAAAAATGCTTTTACAAGGCTTTTGTAAAGTACTCGGCGATAATCTTATAAATGTACATATCTTCAACTGCTGTACCTGCTTCTACGATGGAGCGCCGCATAATATAGGTCAGACAAACATCTTCACTCTGCCTAACTATGATATTCTTGATATGCTTGTCATTGTTCCTTTTTATCTTAGCAGCAGCGAAGAAGTGATACGGCATACTATCGAACGTGCGGTAGAAAAGAACGTACCCGTGCTGACAATCGGAAAGCAATACGATTACCCCAACTGCTACTGCATAATGCCCGACTACCGTCGCCAGATAGAGATGATAACAAATCATCTTATAGAAAGACACGGCATAAGAAAGCTGAATTTTCTGGGAGGATTCAAGAACCACTTTACCAGTGACGAACGTCTTGCGGGCTTCCTTGATGCACTCAAAAGCCATAACATACCGATAGAGCCGTCAAGAATATATTACGGCAATCTGTGGAGCGCCCCTGCAATTCAGCAGGTGGAAAAGATGAACGAGGACGGAAATCTTGACTGCGGAGCAATTGTCTGTGCAAACGATACAATGGCATCGGCTGTTATGATAAAGCTGTCTGAGCTGGGCTTTGATATGCCGGGCGAAATTGCCGTCACCGGAATGGACGGTACAGACGAGGCCAACGGATATATCACGACCGCAAAGATACTCGCCGACAAAGCCGGCGAGGAGGCCGCCAATATCGTGGTTAATCTTCTTCTCAGAGGCAAGAAGCCTGCAAAGCTCGGCATAACTCCGCCCAACATAATTTACGGTATATCCTGCCGCTGTACGAATATGCAGAACGCCCTTGATATCCTGCCGAAGCAAAGGCACGATCTGTTTGAAGAACTATACGACGCAAGGCGTTTTTCGATAAGAACTGCGGCTATTGCGCAGGAGCTTGCAAACTGCTCTACATTTGACGATGCAAGCAAGAATATTTCGGCGACGCTTTCGAGAATATGGTGCAACAATTCCTGGATATGTATCTGCAAGGACTTTATGGAAAGTTCGCTTGTGAACGATTCGATTGACGATGTTGAAAACAACTGTCCCATACACATACACGGCTACTGCGATACTATGAGGTGCTTAGCACGATGCACAGATAAGAAGCCGCAGAGCGAAACCGAATTTCCCACTTCTGAAATGCTCCCCGACTTCTACGAAATGTCCGACAAAAGCAAGGTCATTTTGTACACGCCTATTCACATAAGGGATAACACGCTTGGATACCTTGCGTTCAATTTCTATCCATGGAGCAGTATGAACTATCTGCTGAACTTTCTCACTATGGCAATGTCACAGCTTTTAGAATCGGTACGCAGGCAGAACGAACTGTACGCATATGCAAAGAAGATCGATATGCTCTATATCACCGATCCGCTCACCTCGCTGTACAACCGCAGAGGCTTTTTCAGAATATACAACGATTATGCCGAGGACGGAGTTAAGGATGACTGTATGGTCATTTCGGTGGATCTTGACAATCTGAAGCTGATAAACGACAACTTCGGACACAACGAGGGCGACAACGCTATTCTCACTATGGCAAACGCACTTAAGTCCGCCGCAGACGAGAACGATATATGCGCACGCTTCGGCGGCGATGAATATGTCGTATTCGGCAAAGCCAAGGGTGAATACGAGATGAATGCGTATATCGACAAGGTCAACAAATATCTTTCGGAATACAACCTGACAAGCAAAAAGCCGTACAATGTACACTGCAGCTTCGGCGGATGTATTGTGCCGAAAGGTTCAAAGCTCCATATAGACTATTATATAAATAAAGCCGACTCGAAGATGTACATTGAAAAGGAATCGCATAAGAGAACAAGAATGCTGCATGACTACAGCAAGGATAAGCCTCAGACCGACGAGTAACATAAAACAGCAAGACCGCCTTTCCGGCGGTCTTTCAGCTTGTAGAAAAAGTATGTTTTTTCAAAAAAAGTGCTTGTTC
>ENA-OROX01001300-OROX01001300.1-human-gut-metagenome-genome-assembly--contig:-NODE-1300-length-21426-cov-8.857330_pt1 | contig 21426 bp, 18 predicted proteins | sample MGYA00242133_ERZ509058 | MGnify/ENA primary metagenome ERZ509058 (study PRJEB26280, sample SAMEA2338751) | human gut metagenome | biome: human gut; feature: human-associated habitat; material: faeces...
CTCATCTGGCTCTTTAACGCTTCTATTGAATCAAACTTCATCTCAGGTCTTACGAACTTATGAAGCTCTACCATGATATCCTGTCCGTAAACATCCTGCCCAAAATCTATGATATATGTCTCTGCACCGATTGGATTTTTGCCCTCTATAGTAGGCTTGCATCCTATATTGGTTACACCAAGGTACCAGTTGTCCCTGACAAGAACTCTTGACATATACACTCCCTTTGGTGGAAGCAGCTTATCGTGCGGCACTGAAAGGTTGACTGTCGGAATGCCAATAGTCCTGCCTAACGCTCTGCCATGCACTACCCTTCCTTTTATAAAAAATGGATAACCCAGCAGTTCATTCGCCTTTTTAATATGTCCAGCCGCAATCTCCTCACGGATATAGGTACTGCTTATATCCCTGGCTCCATCCTTTATCTTGTCCACCACAATAAGCTCGTATCCAAGCTCTCCTGCCATCGCAGAAAGCAGCCGATGGTCTCCTGCCCTGTTGTGCCCGAAACGGAAATCATCTCCGACAATGATACACTTGACATTAAGACTTTTAACTATCCATCTGACAAACGCATCCGCCTCCATCGTCATCACCTGTGGCACAAACGGACACTCTATCAGATAGTCAATACCTGATTTTTCAAACACATACTCTTTTTCATCGTTTGTGATTATAACCTTTGACTCAACGCCAAGTACCTCCGATTTGGGAGGAATGTCAAACGTAAATATGATGCGCTTGTAGCCATGCAGATTGCTCTGTTCAATTTGCTTTTCCATCAGAAATTCATGTCCTCTATGAAGCCCGTCAAACTTTCCAAACGAGATGACGGACGGCTCCTTGACATGAAAATCCAGAGTTTTGCTTATATATTCCATAATATCTGTATACTATTCTATTCCATAAAAATCTTAACCGGCTTAAACTCACCGGTCTCATCAAGATACGAATACACACCGACAAATATGCCCTCATGATTGTATACTCTGTATCTTATATCAGAGTCAGCACTGTGTTTTAAATAATCCGTAAGCACTGCCGGAATTTTATTTCCATTTCTGACAAGCTTATCAGCATCTGAAGCAGTATGCACTGCCGGCAGATTTTCGAATACTCCGTCAACAGGCATCACCATATCAAAGCAGCCTTCATCCACCTTTGACTGAATCTGTGAAAGTGTAAGTGCATGCTCTAAGTCAAAGCCTGCTACCCTTACTCTAAGCAGTGACTTCATGCAGCCATGGCAGCCCAGCCTCTCTCCGATGTCATTGCACAGCGTCCTGATATACGTGCCCTTTGAACAGTGCACCGTCATCGTAACCTCAGGCAAATCAATGCTTTCAACCTTAATATCAAACACCTCGATATCCCTGGCTTTTCTCTCTATAACCTTGCCCTCCCTGGCAAGCTCATAGAGCTTTTTCCCATTGACCTTTAGAGCCGAATACATTGGCGGCACCTGCTTTTGTCTGCCAATAAACTGTGATATTGCATCATACACCGCCTGCTCAGTCACATTGACCTCAGCCTGATTTAAGACCTGCCCTGAAATATCCTGTGTATCTGTCTCCTGTCCTAAAAGCAGCACAGCTTTATAGACCTTGTCCTTATCTGTCAAAAGGTCACACACTCTGGTTGCCTTTCCAAGGCAGACAGGAAGGACGCCTTGCGCATCAGGATCAAGTGTACCCGTATGACCAATCTTCTTCTGGTGGAATATGCCTCGAAGCTTTGCCACAACGTCAAAGCTTGTATAGCCCTTTTCCTTGTATACATTGATTATTCCATTAACCATCTGCCCAAGAATCTCTCCCTAAATATTATCCTTAATTGCCGTAAGGATGCGGTCTGTTGCCACCTCAAGCGGTCCTTCAATCGTAAATCCGGCGGCCTTTACATGTCCACCGCCGCCAAATACCGACGCAACCTTTGCCACATCATAATCACCGTTTACACGCAGGCTGCCCTTGTAGGTACCATCCTCATTTTCGTAGAGAAATACAGCAACCTTTATATCCTTTGTCACACGCAGCTGATTTACAATGCCGTCGAGATGCTTTGGAAGCACATCGTACTTCTCCATCTCAGCGCGCGATACTGCAGACAATATAACATCACCATTCAGATACAAAGCAGCATTCAAAAGTGCCTGCCCCATAATCTTGTTCTGAGCAAATGTCTTTGTATAAAATGTATCATCGATTATCCTTGAATAATCAATGCCCATCTCCATCAGGGAGCCTGCTATATCCATAGTCTTTTTTGAAGTACATGAATACTGGAACACGCCTGTATCATGCACCATGCCTGTGTAAATACACTCTGCTATCTGTATTGTGATGCGCTCCTTCGGCAGAAGTTCAAACACAAGCTCACAGGTTGAGCTCGCATCCGGAAAGATGTAATTTGCGTCTGCAAAGGCCCCGTTTGTGACATGATGATCTATGCAAAGTGTCCTTTTTGCAGACTCAAAATACTTAGCTGCACTTCCCAGTCTGCCTGTGTCACTGCAGTCACATGCTATGAACAGATCGTATACTGTATCATCCGCATAGCTGCTGTCAATCTCATCTGCTCTTTGCATAAACTTAAAGATGTTTGGGCTTGGCTCTAAATAAAGCCTTGCCTTTATATCAGGATAATAATCCTTTATGTAGTTGTATACAGCAAGTGTTGAGCCGACACAGTCGCCGTCCGGTCTCACATGACCGGAAACGGCAACTGATTGTGCATCCTTTAAAATAGAATCAATCTCTGTCATAATCAATCCTCTTTGTTAATCCTCTTTGAGATTTTTTGTTACTTCATCAATCTTTTTAGACATCTCAACACCATACTCTATAGACTGGTCTATGATAAATGTAATGGCAGGTGTATTTCTTAAATTGATGTTCTTTGCGAGAGTTCTGCGTATATATCCCTCCGCTGACTTAAGTCCTGCAAGCGTATCAGCCTGTGATTTCTTGTCACCAAGCACACTGATATAAGCCTTTGCTGTCTTTAAATCAGGTGCCACCTCGACAGCAACAACACTTGTCATGGGATTGATACGCGGATCTTTTATCTCACCGCGTATGATATTTGACAGTTCACGCATTACCTCTTCGTTGATACGAATATTTTTTATGCTGTTCTTTCTCATATAATCCCGCTTTCTTTTTATATTAAACCGTAACTATCCGAATAGCTGCATTAATTCAAGATAACCAATATATGATTATCTCGGAACCTCTACCATCTTGTAAGCTTCAACTATATCGAATTCCTGAATATCATTAAATCCGTCAAATACAAGACCACACTCATAGCCTGTCTTGACCTCCTTGACGTCATCCTTGAATCTCTTGAGTGAAGCAAGGTCTCCCTCGAATATCTGCTCACCCTCTCTGCTAATTCTGACACGGCAGCCTCTCTCCATAAATCCGTCAAGCACATATGAACCTGCAATGTTTCCAACGCCTGAAGCCTTGAAAATCTGTCTGATTTCCGCATGTCCGATAACCTTCTCCTCAAATACAGGATCAAGCATACCCTTCATGGCAGCAGATACATCCTCGATTGCATTGTAGATGACCTTGTAAAGTCTGATATCTACGCCCTCACGGTCTGCTGTAGCCTTGGCAACAGGATCCGGTCTAACGTTAAAGCCAATGATGATTGCATTTGATGCTGATGCAAGGATAACATCTGACTCGTTGATGGCACCAACGCCGCCATGGATGACCTTGACCACAACCTCCTCATTTGAAAGCTTGACAAGACTCTGCTTAACAGCTTCAACTGAACCCTGTACATCTGCCTTTACGATGATATCAAGCTCCTTCATGTTGCCTGACTGAATCTGTGAGAACAGATCATCAAGTGACATCTTTGCCTTTGTATCCTCGATGAGCTTATTCTTCTCCTCTGAAATATATGTGTCAGAGAATGCCTTTGCCTCCTTCTCTGAATCACATGCCACAAATGTCTCACCTGCTGATGGCACACTGTTGAGTCCAAGTATCTCTACAGGTGTAGAAGGCTTAGCCTCCTTTACTCTGCGGCCCTTGTCATCAATCATGGCTCTTACCTTACCATAGCTGCTTCCGCATGCGATAGGATCTCCGACATGGAGTGTTCCTTTTTGTACAAGCACTGTGGCAACCGCACCACGGCCCTTGTCAAGCTGCGCCTCGATTACGAGACCTCTTGCATTTCTATCAGGATTAGCCTTGAGCTCAAGAACCTCTGCTGTGAGAAGAATCATCTCAAGGAGATTGTCGATACCCTCCTTAGTATGTGCAGATACAGGACAGAATATTGTGCTTCCACCCCAATCCTCCGGGATAAGCTCATACTCTGAGAGCTCCTGCTTAACCTTGTCGATATTGGCACTTGGCTTATCTATCTTGTTGACAGCAACGATAATCTCTACACCGGCTGCCTTTGCATGGTTTATTGCCTCAACAGTCTGCGGCATTACACCATCATCTGCAGCAACAACAAGGATTGCGATATCAGTAGAGTTTGCACCACGCATACGCATTGCTGTAAATGCCTCATGTCCCGGTGTATCAAGGAATGTGATGTTCTGGCCATTGATTGATACAACAGATGCACCAATGTGCTGTGTAATACCACCTGCCTCACGGTCTGTAACACGTGTCTGTCTGATGGCATCAAGCAGTGATGTCTTACCATGATCTACGTGACCCATTACGCAGACTACAGGTGGACGAGGAACCATCTTGCTCTCATCCTCTTCATCCTCCTTGAGAAGCTCTGCAATCACATCGACTTTCTCCTCTTCCTCACATATGAAATTGAACTCTAACGCAATCTCCTCAGCAGCTGCAAAATCAACCTCAGAGTTAACTGTTACCATCTCGCCCTTCATGAAAAGCTTCTTTACGATGGCTGAAGGCTGAACCTTCATCTTATCAGCTAAGTCCCTTATTGTAATCTTCTCCGGAAGAGAAATTGTCTTAATCTCGTTCTCATCCTCTTTTGGCTGTGCCTTCGGCTGCTGTGGCTTTTTCTTTCCGCCGTGCTTCTCGAGATTGATGTAATTCTCCTGCTTCTTTCCGAGCTTATCCTGCTTCTGGCTCTGATTGTGATTATGCTTATTCTTTCTATCGTTGCCTCTGTCGCGGCTCTCCTTTCCTCTTACATCATCAGGAGCTGCAACTGCAACTGTTTCTTTTCTGAAACGATTTCTGTCATCACCTCTGCTGCCTGTTCTATCGTTATTTCTGTCATTGCTCCTGCTTCTGTCATTGCTTCTGCTTCTGTCATTATTTTTGTCAAAGCTTCTGCCACCCTCTGCAGGACGTCTGGAGTCATTTCTGAAGCCTCTGTTATTGTCTCTATTATTGTCTCTGCTGTTATCGCGGTTATTGTCGCGATTGTTTGGTCTTCTATCGCTGTTTCTGTCCGTATTTCTGCTTCTGTCGGCATTTCTGTCGGTATTTCTGTTGTTGATTCTGTCACCATTATCCTGACGTCTGTCGCCTCTTCTGTCTGCGTCAGCCTGACGTGCCGGACGTGAATTGGCTGCCTTCATATCTGCATACGGATCTGCTGTACGCTCACTTATAGGGCGCATAGCTCTCTCTCCGACCGGTCTTGGCTTAATAATGCTGTGCTGCTCAGGACGTGATGACTGATTATCGCGTCTGCCATTGCCATTCCTGCGCTGCGAACTGTTATTTCCATTATTTCCGCTGCCGTTTCCACCATTTGTTTTCCTACCCTGCTTACTGTACTGGGCATTGAAAACTGCTGTGATGCTTGCCTTTTTCTTTGGTCTGTCGGCTGCCTTAGCCTCATCCTTTTTAGGTTCTTCCTTCTTAGGTGCATCTTTTTTTACTTCTGTTTTTGCGTACTTCTTTCGTACAATTTGCTGTGCCTCATCCTCAAGACCGCTCTGCACATTTTTGACAGCAAACTGTGTGCCGTTTAATGTGTCTATGACGTCCTGCGACTTTATATTTAATTCTTTTGCAAGTTCATGAACTCTCATTTTTGCCATATATCTATTTTCCTCCATTATTCAGTTTTATTCGACTGCAGCTTTTTTATCACTGCATTTGCAAGGTTTTCATCCGTTACTGCAAGGGAAGCGCGAAACTCTTTGCCTATTGCATTCCCTAACCCCACCTTGTCACTATAAAAATAAATCGGAACCTCATAGAAAGCAGTCATATCCGAAAAATGCTTCTTTGTGTTGTCTGATGAATCATCTGCAACTATCACTAAAAATGCCTTTCCTGTCTTTACAGCTTTCTCGGTAGAAAACTCTCCGCTAACCACATTGCCTGACTTTGCTGCTAATCCCAGCATAGAAAGTACTCTATCTGTCAATTTGGTTCATCTCCTTTTCAAGCTCCTCATATACCTGTTCTGATACACTAACACCAAGGGAACGCTCAAGTGCCTTTGTCTTTTTAGCCTTTTTAAAGCATTCAAGGCTCTTACATATATAAGCTCCCCTGCCGTTTTTCTTGCCGGTGTCATCGAGAATTATGTCGCCCTCCGCAGTCTTTACCACGCGAATAAGTGACTTCTTTTCCTTCATCTCCTGACAGCCTACGCATTTGCGCATTGGAATCTTTTTATTTGCCATTACTGCTCATCACCACTATCTGCCGCATCATTTTCTGTACCTGTTGCTTCGTTCTCGTCAGCCTCTGTATCTAAAGCCTCTGCCTGTACATCTGCCTGTTCTGTATCAGCTAATCTCTCGTTCTCAGCAAGCTCATCATCCGAATAATCATAATCGTCATCATAATCATCCTCTTCATAGTCATTCTCATAATCCATGAAGTCCCCTGACTCTCTGGCCTGTGTCTCGCTCTTGATATCAATCTTGAAGCCTGTAAGTCTTGCTGCAAGTCTTGCATTCTGTCCTTCCTTACCGATTGCAAGTGAAAGCTGATAATCCGGAACAACAACCTTTGCTGATTTCTCATCTGCATCTGCGATAACAGAGATAACCTTTGCAGGGCTAAGTGCGTTCTGGATAAGTATTGCCGGATTCTCATCCCATGTAATGATATCGATTTTCTCACCGCGAAGCTCATTTACGATAGCATTTACTCTGGCACCATTCATACCTACACATGCTCCTACAGGGTCTACGTTTGGATCATTTGACCATACTGCAATCTTTGTTCTGCTTCCGGCCTCACGTGAAATAGCCTTTATCTCAACTATGCCCTCTTTAACCTCTGTAACCTCTGACTCGAAAAGTCTCTTCACAAGCTCAGGGTGAGTTCTTGAAACAAGAATCTTTGGTCCCTTTGATGTGGACTTAACCTCAAGGATATATACCTTGATACGCTCTGTAGGCTTGAATACCTCACCCTTTATCTGCTCACTCTCAGTCAAAAGTGCATCTGCCTTACCTAAGTTGATGCTGACATTCTTTCCGATGTATCTTTGAACAACACCTGTCACAACATCCTTTTCCTTGCTGTTGTACTCGTCAAATATTACCTTTCTCTCCTCCTCGCGGATTTTCTGAAGGATAACATTCTTTGCGTTCTGTGTAGCGATACGTCCGAATTCCTTTGACTTAACCTCAACTCTCACGATATCTCCAAGCTGATAGTTACCGTTTACCTTGTGCGCATCTGCTAAGGAAATCTCCTCAACCGGATCCTCAACCGTATCTACAACCGTCTTCTCCTGGTAGCATGAGAAAGCACATGTCTCAGGATCTATTTCTACCTTTACATTGTCTGATTTACCAAAATGGTTCTTGCAGGCAGTCACAAGAGAGTTCTCAATTGCCTCAAGTAAAGTTTCTTTACTGATGTTTTTCTCCTGCTCTAATATATTTAACGCTTCTAATAACTCATTGCTCATTATTTTTTCCTCCTATTTGTGTTATCGTGCGCTTTAATTAAAAATCCAATGCCTGACGTATAAGCGCAATGTCACTCTTATTGAATGTAGTCTCATTGCCGTCTTCATCGGTTATTGTCACTGTATCCTTATCATAGGCTTTAAGCAGACCATAAAATTCCTTTGATTTGTTGATAGCCCTGTATGTGCGAATCTCTATCTCCTTATTCATATTGCGCACATAGTCCTTTTCCTTCTTGAGAGGTCTTCCAAGCCCCGGCGAGCTGACCTCGAAGGTGTACGAATCAGGAATATAGTCCTCTCTGTCGAGAATCTCATTCATCTGCCTTGCAACCACTTCACAGTCATCAACAGTTATGCCACCCTCCTTATCGATATATGCTCTCAGGTAGTTCATGCCGCCTTCCTTAACATACTCGACATCAACAAGCTCAAAATTCATGCTGTCAAGAATTGGTTGTATAAAGCTCTCTGTCTTTGCCTCATATACACTTGCCTTTGACATTTTATCACCTCTCTTTTGATTATATGGCTGTAACTATTCACAATTGCTGTGAATAGCTGCCTGATGTTTATAAACGTGAATTGAGAGAGGACTTTTGCCCTCTCTCAATCTAGTCAACGTTGTTATCATAGGTATAATAGCACTATCAGAAAAAAAAATCAAGTTTTTTTAAAAAAGTACTTGCTTTTTTTGAAACTCCATGATAGTATAATACACGGTTCGTTGGTCAAGCGGTTAAGACGCCGCCCTCTCACGGCGGAAACACGGGTTCGATTCCCGTACGGACTGCTCACTGATATTTATTTAATTAAATACAGCCCAACCCGAAAGCATCGCATTTATGCGATGTTTTTTTATTGTTAGATTGTTGCTGACGCCGGACGCACCCGCAGCAGTAAAATGCACCTTGCATGCGCTAACGCTACGCTGTTTAGATACTGTAGAATTATGCTTCACAAATAGAAATGCCCCACCATGGACGGTGGGGCAAGGCGTTACGCACCACGGACGGTGCGTAAAAGCCAGTTTCGTCATTCTGTGAAACTCTATATGCATAATTCATACAGCATCTTAACTGCAAAGCGTTAGCGCATGCGAGGTATTGTGCATCGCAGAGTGTACTCCGGGCGCCAATATTTCTGATAATTAATCATCATATCCGTTAGGATTGTTCTTCTGCCATCTCCATGAGTCGGCGCACATCTCCTTAATACCATACTGTGCTTCCCAGCCGAGCTCTCTCTTGGCCTTTGATGGATCACAGTAGCATGTAGCAATATCGCCAGGTCTTCTAGGCTTTATTGTATAAGGAATCTTAACACCTGTTGCAGCCTCGAAATTCTTTACGATATCAAGCACGCTGTAGCCGTGTCCTGTTCCAAGATTGTAGATGCAAAGACCTGCATTCTCCTCAATTTTCTTTAAAGCCTTGACATGTCCAACCGCAAGGTCAACTACATGGATGTAATCTCTCACACCTGTTCCGTCAGGAGTATCATAGTCATCTCCGAATACTCCAAGCTCTTTGAGCTTGCCTACTGCCACCTGTGTGATGTAAGGCATGAGGTTGTTTGGAATACCGTTTGGATTCTCACCCATTGTACCACTCTTATGAGCTCCGATTGGATTGAAGTAACGAAGAAGAATAACGTTCCACTCATTATCTGCCTTATAGATGTCCATAAGTATCTGCTCAAGCATAGACTTTGTCCAACCATATGGGTTTGTACACTGTCCCTTTGGACACTCCTCTGTGATAGGAATCTGTGCAGGATCTCCGTATACTGTAGCTGATGAAGAGAAAATGATGCTCTTGCAGCCATTCTGTCTCATCACATCAACAAGTGTAAGTGTTCCTGCAATATTATTGTTATAGTACTCCCAAGGCTTTGCCACAGACTCTCCTACTGCTTTGAGTCCTGCAAAGTGAATACAGCTATCTATCTTTTCTTCCTTAAAAATCTTATTTAAGATGTCTCTGTCAAGGATATCTCCCTTATAGAACTTTACTTCTTTGCCTGTAAGAGCCTTAACTCTGTCAAGTGACTTCTCAGATGAATTTGAAAGATTGTCAAGTACTACAACATCGTAGCCTGCATCAAGAAGCTCCACACATGTGTGGCTTCCGATATATCCGGCTCCACCAGTAACTAAAATTGCCATAATAAATATCTCCTTTTCATTTTTGTTAAATTTATTGTAGCGCATTTGCTCATTTTTGTATAGAATAAAATGTAGAAGAAATATGTAAAAATGTTGTAAAGGTAGGCAATATGAATAATAAATACAAAAATTCCTATATCGTAAAAGAAAAAGAGCTTGTATCTCTGTCCGTATATAACGTAGGCTTCCAGAGCTGTGATAGCCTGTATCAGTGGGGACCCGGTATCAGAGACCATTATCTGATTCACTATATCATAAGCGGTAAAGGCCGCTACACTGTAAATGGCAGTGTTCACACATTAACTCCCGGCGATGCGTTTCTCGTATATCCAAATACCGAAGTGATTTATCAGGCTGATGCAGAAGATCCTTGGGAATATACCTGGGTAGGCTTTACCGGCAGCGATGCTGCAACCATTTTAAGAGCCACTGATTTCACAAAAGCGCATCCATACATACACAGTGTATCAAACGGAAACGAAATCAAAAGACAGCTCATGCATATATACGACGCCAGAGGCACAGAATTTGAAAATGCACTCGAAATGACCGGGCGACTCTACACCACCCTCGCTCTTTTTGTCAGTGCCGCCACATCAAAGCCACCGCAAAACAGTGCAAACTCCTATGTACAAAAGGGCATCGAATACATCTCCGCCAACTATTCATACCCTATTACCGTTGAGGATATTGCATCATATATAGGATTAAGCCGAAGTCACCTGTTCCGTTCCTTCCAGAGCATCCTCGGTGTATCGCCAAAGGAATATCTGACCGATTTCAGAATCAAACAGGCATGCTATCTGCTTAAACACTCCTCATTGTCCATCACAGCAATTGCAGGCTCTATAGGGTTTGATAACAGCCTTTATTTTTCAAAGACCTTTCATAAAATAAAAGGCCTTTCGCCTAAGGAGTATCGCAGTAAATACAAAAAAGCTCAAGAATAAAAAAAAGCTACCGGGCTTCACATGAAGCCCGGCAGCTTTTTCATATATCTCTTTATGCTAAACTAAGCAAGCTTAGATTTAGCAACCTCTACTAATTTAGCAAATCCTGCTGCATCTGTAACAGCCATATCAGCTAATACCTTACGGTTAAGGTCAACGTTTGCTAACTTTAAGCCGTGCATGAACTGGCTGTATGAAAGTCCGTTGAGACGAGCTGCTGCGTTGATACGAGCAATCCATAACTGACGGAACTGTCTCTTTCTCTCTTTACGTCCAGCGTATGAGCTTGTAAGTGCTCTCATAACTGACTGCTTTGCTACTCTATACTGCTTAGATCTAGCGCCTCTATAACCCTTTGCTAACTTTAATGTTCTGTTATGTCTTTTCTTAGCGCCTAAACCGCCTTTAACTCTTGCCATTTGTTGATTCCTCCTTAACTAATACTACCGATTACATGTATGGTAAAATCTTCTTCATATTCTTAACATTTGTCTCATCTGTCATTGTTGCTTTTCTGAGATTTCTCTTTGTCTTTGTTGTTTTCTTAGTTAAGATATGTCTCTTGTAGGCTTTATTTCTTTTTAACTTTCCTGTTCCTGTAACTTTGAAACGTTTTGCAGCTGCTCTGCTTGTTTTCATTTTTGGCATTGTGTGTTCCTCCTTAAATTGTTATCTCTTTTCTGCCAGCACCATACCGATGCTTCTTCCTTCAACCTTCGGTGCTTTCTCCACTACCGCTACATCTGAAAGATTCTCAGCTATATCATCAAGGATATGTTTGCTTGCATTCATATGAGCCATCTCACGTCCCCTGAATCTGAGTGTGATCTTTACCTTATTTCCTTTTGCAAGAAATTTCTTTGCAGCATTCATCTTGGTATTCAAGTCGTTAGCCTCAATGTTAGGTGAGAGACGAATCTCTTTCAATTCAACGGTCTTCTGCTTTTTCTTTGCATCCTTTTCCTTACGGGCCTGCTCATAACGATACTTACCATAATCAATCACCTTACATACAGGTGGCTTTGCATTTGGTGCTATCTTTACTAAATCAAGTCCTGCCTCGTCTGCAATCTTTTGAGCTTCTCTTGAAGAAACAATTCCTAACTGCTCTCCATCCGCTCCAATCAGTCGAACTTCTCTGTCTCTGATCTGTTCATTAATCATTAATTCGCTAATGGTCTTGTACCTCCATAAAAAATAGTGGATAGGCAGACTATCCACTATACAATCTTCAACACAAATGTTTGAAAATATTAACGCTAAGTCGCGCCATTGCGCTTAGGTGAGAGTGGATACTCTACTTTGTTTTCATACAACTACTAGAATATAGCACAGACAATTTCTGTTGTCAACACTTTTATCTAAATTTCTATAATCTAATATGTACCAAGAATCTTAAGGGCAATTGCCTCTTCCCTTATGCCTCTTAACGCATTCTGCACCGCTGTATCTGTAAAACGTCCTTCAAAATCAACAAAGAACCTGTACTCCCATGCCTTATCAGATATCGGACGAGACTGGATATTTAACATATTGATTCCATTGTATATAAAGTGTGCCAGCATATGATATAGTGCACCACTCTTGTGAGGTGTCTCAAAGCATATGCTTATCCTGTCCGCATCTCTGCGGCATACCCTTTTAGCCGACACAATTATAAACCTTGTTGCATTGTTTTTATTGTTCTGTATGCGGCTCTCAAGCACCTGAAGCCCGTATATATCAGCCGAGATATGGCTAGCTATGCCAGCCTGTGTGATATCTCCGTCATCCTTTACCTTCTTTGCAGAAAAAGCTGTATTCCTGACAGCCACCTGGTTAATATCCTTATGCTCATCAAAAAAATCTGAGCACTGCATAAGCGCCTGCGGATGTGAATACACAGTCCTTATATCAGAAATCTTTGCACCCGGAAGTCCCATCAGACTGTGGTCGATGCGTATAATCTGCTCCCCAACTATATAATTGTCGTATTCAACAAGCAGATCATAGTTTTCCGATACAATACCGGCTGAAGAATTCTCTATCGGAAGCACTGCATAATCAGCCTTTCCGCATTTGATATCCTCCATGGCATCCTTCCAGGAATCCACGTTGTAGCCATTACAGTTCTCGCCAAAGTATGTCTTCATTGCAAGCTGTGAGTATGCACCCTCAACTCCCTGAAACACAATCCTTGCATTGGAAAAATCCAGGCTGTCTACCTCAGTAAAGTTTTCCTTCTCCACTATGCCATGCTCAGTCATAAGCTGATACTGCTTCTTTCTACTGGTCGACATAATCTGTTCAAAAAGCTCAACTATACCGTGCTTCAAAAACTCATCATCTGCAAGAGACGATAATTTCTCAAGCTTTTCATCCTCTCTCGTCTTGTCAAAGACCTTTTTGCCGGTGGTTATCTTATACTCGGCAACGTGCTTTGAGATATCCATTCTTTCCTTATATAATCTGACTATTTCACTGTCTATCTCATCGATAGACTCTCTCAATTTCATTAAATCTTCCATTATTGTCTCCTAAAAAAGATATAATAAAATATTATTACAAAATTTATAGAAAGGCAAGTAATCCTTGAAAGATTTATCATATATAGATATAATTTAGTTAATATCTAAGCATAAATATCAAATACCCTCGGGAGAATTACATGAAAAAATATCTAAAAATAATTATTCCACTAATTTTAATATGCATCACAGGCCTTGTTATATACCATTTTGTATCAAAGGTAAAGCTTAATTCATCCTATGTAAATGGTAATACTGCAGGTAATCTGTACAATGCCGGGCTCTTCTGTGAAAGTGACGGTGAAGTATTTTTCTCAAATACAAACGACAACGGCAGGCTGTATGCCATGAATATTGACGGCAGCAATATACATAAACTGAGCAATGACACAGCCATGTACATAAACGCAGATAAAAACTATGTCTATTACGTAAGAAACAACAATCAGAAAATCACAAGTCAGACCTTCTTTTCATATGACAGGAACAGTCTCTGCCGTATAAAAAGAAATGGCCACGGCTCCACCGTGCTGGATCCTGACCCATGCATCTATGCATCCCTGATAGGCAACTACATATATTATCTGCACTATGACACACAAGCAGCTACGTCTATATACCGCATCAGAATAGATGGAGAAGAAAAAAAGAAAATAAAAAATCACTATCTGTTTACCTGCAACACATCAGACCGGTATTTTTATTATAATAATCCAAAAAACGGACAGCTATACAGATATGACACTGCTTCACAGAGTGAAGCCTTATTCTACGACTGCAACTGCTACAAGCCGGTTGTGCTGGATGACACAAATGTATACTACATGGATGTAAATCGTGACAATGCGATTGTCCATGTCAATATCAACAATCCAAATCCTGTGGTTTTAACGGAAGCCAATATTGAGCATTACAATGTATATGGCAGTCTGATATTCTATCAGCGCGGTGGTGATAATCCGGCACTGTGTGTTGTAAAAAATGACGGCACCGGCTTTAAAGAGCTTGCTAAGGGTGAGTTTTGCAACATAAACGTAACATCACAATATGTGTATTTCACAGATTTTGTCTCGAACAAAGAGTACTGTACATCCACACAGAATCCGGATACAATAAAGGCTTTACAGCCATAACAGATAATTTCATTAAAAAGAACACGCATGATTAATCAACTCATGCGTGTTTTTTATTAATTCATATAAAATTCAAATCTTGATCTGTATATATCACTGCACTTTCCGGTATTCTGGTCTATCGCAATAACAGAAAGCACATTATTTCCCTCAGGAACAGGTATTGGAGCTGTATACTCTGTTGATGCAGCACTCGGATCTGACGAATCCCAGGTATAGTATACCTTGCAATTTTCAGGTACTGTGATTGTAATGTCTGTCTGTGCACCAAATGTACCTCCGTCAGGGTCTATCTCCGGTGCATCCGGTGCCTCAAACTCGATTTCATACTTGGCAGATGCCACCTCGCTTTTGATTCCTCTGTCATCAACCGCAACAGCTGTTATCTCATATGTACCTTCCTTGTCCAGGGTGATCGGGCTATAATATCTTTCTCCTCTGGTCAAAGGATCATCCGAATCATATGAATAGTATATTTTGGTATCGCTGTCTGCATCTATAGAAAGCTCAATAGTCTCTCCATACTTGCCACTACTCTTGCTAAACTGCGGTTTAGATACAGTATAATCCGCAAAAAGCTTTAAAACAGATGCATCCTTAGCACTCTCACGCAGCGCAACAATTGCATCATAATCCTTTTTTGATTCATACATCGAGATAAGTTGCTTATAAGCCTCTTTGCTCTTTGGATCAATATTGATAATTTCCTGATACAGCACAAGAGCGGCATCATAATCCTTCTTCGACATATATATATCAGCCAAAGCAAATCTGACATCTGTATTATCCGAATCAATCGACAAAGCCTTCTCATAATAAGAAACCGCGGAATTTATATTCCCCGCCGAATAAGCTGCCTTTGCCTGCTTCACCTGATAATCAAATGAATTGTCATGTGATCTGCTTACATTACGTGTAATAGCTGCAATAAGTATTACAATTGCTACAGCGCACACTACAGCTGATATAATAATTATCTTCTTCTGCTGCGCTCTCTTTGCCCTCTGTCCGTCAGACTGCGGCTTCTCACACGATTGTTTCGTCTGAGACTGCGGCTGCTCACCTGTCTGAGCCTGTCTCACCTGCTGCTTTACAGACTGTGACATTCTGTCCGGTTTTTGTCCGTTCCGCTGACCGGCACTATGAAGCTGTTCCCTCACCGGCTCATCAAACCTGATTGTCCTATCAGACACAGGCTCTGCAGTCTTTTGTCCATCAGTTCGCCTGTCATCATTTCCAACCAGATTATCAAGATAATCATCAAATTCGTTGTAATCAGGCACTATCTGAACCGGATGCCCACAGACATCACAGTACAGACTGCCCGCCTTCAATTCATTACCACAATTGGCACATCTCATACATCTAATCCTCTTACTTATTGTCTAATTATCTCTTCATAGCCTCAACACAATTGCTCATGAGCATCGCAATTGTCATAGGACCTACACCGCCCGGTACAGGTGTGATATGTGACGCTTTAGACACAACAGAATCAAAATCCACATCACCACACAGCTTATTTTCAGCATTTCTGTGGATTCCAACATCAATGACAACCGCACCATCCTTCACATATGAAGCATCTATAAACTTAGGCTTTCCTATTGCCACTATAAGTATATCAGCATTTTTACATACATCTTTTAAATCCTTTGTATGTGAATGACATACCGTAACAGTTGCATTCTCCCTAAGCATGAGAAGTGACATAGGCTTGCCGACTATATTACTTCTGCCAACCACAACACAGCTTTTACCATCAATATCTATATTGCTTCTCTTTAAAAGCTGAATGATACCGGCCGGAGTACACGGCAAAAAACCAGGCTTTCCTATAACCATCGCTCCAACACTCTGTGGACTGAAGCCATCAACATCCTTCTTCGGGTCAATAGCATCAATAACCTTGTCCTCATCGATATGCTTTGGCAGTGGAAGCTGACAGAGAATACCATTTACAGAAGCATCAGCATTGAGCTTTTCGATAAGTTTTAATATCTCATCCTCCGTAGTCTCCTCTGCAAGTTCATACGAAAGCGATTTGATTCCGACATACTCACATGCCTTTTTCTTGTTGCGAACATACACTGATGATGCAGGGTCATTTCCGACCTGAATCACCGCAAGGCAGCCCTCGATGCCTTTTTTCTTAAGCTCTGCCACTTCTTCCTTAAGCTCATCCTTAATCTGTGTTGAAATCAATTTTCCGTCTATTAGATTAGCCATATTTCCTCCTAGAATAATCCTGTGATCACACCATTATCATCCACATCAATGCCGTATGCAGCCGGCTTCTTCGAAAGTCCCGGCATAGTCATGATAGAACCGTTTACTGCTACAACAAAGCCTGCACCTGCTGACGCATAAACCTCACGTACGTTGATTTTAAAGCCGCTTGGTCTGCCAAGCTTCTTTGCATCATCAGAAAGCGAATACTGTGTCTTTGCCATACATACTGGAAAATCTCCCATTCCAAGGTCTGTAATCCTCTTAAGTTCTCTCTCTGCTGCCGGAGAATATGTAACACCATCTGCTCCATATATTTCTTTTGCAACAGTTTCAATCTTTTCCTTAAGTGACAGGCTATCATCATAGAGTACTTTGAAATTGCTTTCCTTGTGCTCGATTGTTTCAAGTACCTTGTTGGCAAGGTCAATTCCGCCTTCGCCACCCTTCTCCCATACCTCTGAGAGTGCAAATTCACAGCCTCTTTCCTTACAGAACTGCTCTACAAAATCAGTCTCAGCCTTGGTGTCTGTGACAAATGAATTTAATGTAACAACTACAGGTACTCCAAACTTGTGAAGATTCTCAATATGCTTCTCAAGATTTACGATTCCAGCCTTAAGTGCATCAAGATTCTCTGATGAAAGCTCATCCTTTGGCACACCGCCATTATATTTTAATGCTCTGATTGTTGCAACAAGTACAACTGCATCCGGCTTAAGCCCAGCCATACGGCACTTGATATCAAAGAACTTCTCTGCGCCAAGGTCTGCGCCAAAGCCTGCCTCAGTGATAACATAGTCTGCAAGCTTTAATGCTGTCTTTGTAGCACGGACACTGTTACAGCCGTGTGCTATATTGGCAAAAGGTCCACCGTGAACTATCGCCGGTGTATGCTCAAGTGTCTGGATAAGGTTCGGCTTTAAGGCATCCTTTAAGAGAGCTGCCATAGAGCCTGTAGCCTGAAGATCATCGGCTGTGACAGGCTTTCCGTCAAAGGTATATGCCACAATAATTCTTCCAAGTCGCTTCTTTAAATCTGCCATATCATCGGCCAGGCAGAGTATTGCCATAATTTCAGATGCTACAGTGATGACAAAATGATCTTCTCTGACCATTCCGTCCATCTTGCTTCCAAGACCAACAACGATATTTCTAAGGACACGGTCATTCATATCCATACATCTCTTCCATACAATCTGGCGCGGGTCGATGCCAAGCTCGTTTCCCTGCTGGATATGATTGTCAAGAAGTGCTGCAAGCAGATTGTTCGCAGATGTAATTGCATGAAAATCTCCTGTAAAATGAAGATTTAAATCCTCCATTGGGACAACCTGTGCATATCCGCCACCGGCTGCTCCTCCCTTGATACCAAAGCAAGGTCCTAGTGACGGCTCACGAAGTGCGATAAGTGCTTTCTTCCCAAGGCGTCCAAATGCCTCTCCAAGACCGACGCTTGTGGTTGTCTTTCCCTCTCCTGCAGGAGTCGGGTTTATAGCTGTAACAAGTATGAGCTTTCCGTCAGGATTTTTCTTTGTGCGATTGATGAGCTCATCAGAAATCTTTGCCTTATACTTTCCATAAAGCTCTAAGTCATCCTCTTCAATACCTATAGATGCTGCTACATCCTTGATTGGAAGCATTGTAGCTTCCTGTGCGATCTGAATATCTGTTTTCATTTTTCTTTGCTCCTTTGTGTTAATTATTCTCTAATATAGTATCTAATTCCTCTTTAGTCACCAGAACCTTGCGGGGCTTTGTCCCCTCCTCAGGTCCCACTACACCGGCCTCTTCGAGCTGATCCATGATGCGGGCCGCCCTGTTGAAGCCAATTTTAAGGTATCTTTGAAGCATTCCGATTGAAGCCCGTTCCTTATCTGTGATAATTGACGCTGCCTCCGCAAAGTAAGAGTCCCTGCCATCATCCGTGTTTTCCACATCTGAAATGGTAACGGTTGTATTTGTCGTATCATTCGACAGGCTCTCCATCTTTTGTGCCACATCATTACTGTACTGTGCATTCTCATTATTTTCAATAATAAATTTCACAATATCGGAAACTTCTTTATCTGAAACGAATGCGCCCTGTACTCGAAGGGGCTTCGGAACACCCTGTGGGTCAAATAACATATCTCCCTTTCCAAGGAGCTTTTCCGCACCATTCATATCAAGTATGGTACGACTGTCAACACCGCTTGTAACCGCAAATGCGATACGGCTTGGCATATTCGCCTTGATGAGACCTGTAATAACATTAACAGAAGGCCTCTGTGTAGCTATAATCAGATGTATACCGGCTGCTCTCGCAAGCTGTGCCAGCCTGCATATTGCCTCCTCTACATCCTTTGATGCAACCATCATAAGATCTGCAAGCTCGTCAACTATAATGACAATCTGTGGCATCTTTGGCGGTTTTTCTGTATCCTTGCCATCCATTGCATCAATCATGGCATTGTAACCGTTTATTTCCCTGACACCGCTGTTTGCAAACTTCTCGTATCGGTCTGTCATCTCTGAAACCGCCCAGTTTAATGCTCCTGCAGCTTTTTTAGGATCTGTAACAACCGGAATCATCAGATGAGGTATGCCATTGTATACACTAAGCTCAACCACCTTCGGGTCAATCATAATCAGCTTTACCTCATCCGGCTTTGCCTTGTATAGTATACTCATGATAATTGTATTGATACAAACTGACTTACCTGAGCCGGTAGCACCTGCAATTAAAAGATGTGGCATTTTTGCGATATCCGTAACCTTAACCTTGCCTGCAATATCTTTTCCCACTGCAAAGGTAATCTTTGATTTGGCATTTTTAAATTCTTCAGACTCCACAAGCTCCCTGAAGGAAACAGCAACACTCTGGCTGTTTGGCACTTCGATGCCCACAGCGGCTTTTCCCGGAATAGGAGCCTCGATTCGTATATCCGCGGCTGCCAGATTAAGCTTTATATCATCTGCCAGATTCACAATCTTTGATACCTTCACTCCAAGCTCCGGTGTGATTTCAAACCTTGTAACAGCAGGACCGCAGCTTATATTATTCACCTTCGCATTCACTCCAAACACATTAAGAGTCTGTTCAAGCTTTGCCGCCGTCTCACGCAGATGAGCCTGCGAATCACCGGTTTTACCCCTGTCAGGAGCCTTAAGCAGATCAACAGCCGGAAATACATACGGCTTCTGCTGGATTGCATTTTCTGCGTCATTTATCGCTATCTGCTCACTGACTTTTTCAACCTCTTTGGCAAGCTCATCCTTGTCTGATTTGACCTTTTTCTTACTTGGCTCTGCTGCAGGTGGTTTTGTCATTACCGCATCTGCAGCCGGAGCTGATAATTTTGATTGCAGCTCATTATCTTTTTGTATGCCAAAATCATCAGATATATCAGGCTCCACGCAGCCCGATATAGGTATCTGCGACACATGGCTTGCAGCTGTGCCACCCAAAACCGAAACAGGCTCCGATGCCACACCAAAGTCCGGTGTTTGCACTATTTCCCCTGCATCCCCTGACGTAAGGCTTGTCGTCTTTTTCTCCTTTATTGCAGGTGAACTCGGGTAATTCTCTATAGTTATCTCACCAAGCGCATCTGTAGCTGCTGCACCTTGTCCAAATATCCCCACATGCGCTGTATCACTACCTGTCATGCCTGAATCTAGCGCGTTTTCACTGCCATCAATTTTTGTATCAAGTGACACGCCTGTTATCTTATTGTCCATCCTTCGGCCGGCACGCTTACTCCTTCTGCCACCTTTTGCAGCCTCCTTTATGTCACTGTCTGTATCATCTGAAGCTAAACCCTCTCTTGTCTGACGCTCTCTTGACTTATACTGCCGATACTCCTGATATCTCTCATTATTCTCACGCGCTGACTCGTATACCTTTCGGCCGCCGTTTCTCATACCCTTCATGAATGATTTACCGGTAATGAGCACAAGACAGATAATCATCACAACTATTGTCACCACGTATGCACCTATAATTCCTACCGCCGGAACTAAAATGCAGCCTATAAGAGCACCTATAAAGCCACCACCTGAATGCCTTTCAACACTGTCAATGTATGACTGCACCGGCGAAACCGCGAATTCACCATACACTGCCAGGTACATAAACACACATATAAACCATATGAAAACTATGGTCATAACAAGCTTCATGATAGCATATGAATTGCCCTTATTGGACACAGCAAAAAAGCTGCCCACCAGAAGCACAAGCGGAAAAATATATGCCACCATTCCAAATACACCAAAAAGGAAACCGCTTACTGCGTTTCCCAAATGACCGCCTATTCCAAAATTGCTTATAAATAAAAGGATTGAAACAGCTACTACTATCCAGAGAAATATTTCCTTTTTAAAGGCCTGCTGCCTCTCTATCTGAGCCATTCTCTCCTTTTTCGTCTGTCTTTTTGCTGAGGATTTCTTCCTCGTTGCCATGTAACTAACCTCCGTATTTTGATTTACAGAGTATATAATAACATATTTCTTCTGTTCTGTGTAAATTTTCTAAAGTAATTTTTCGATTTTATGATTAAAGGGTCAAAAGGTATCATCGATGCATGCTTGCATGCAATTCGATG
>ENA-OROX01001303-OROX01001303.1-human-gut-metagenome-genome-assembly--contig:-NODE-1303-length-21396-cov-5.133124_pt1 | contig 21396 bp, 37 predicted proteins | sample MGYA00242133_ERZ509058 | MGnify/ENA primary metagenome ERZ509058 (study PRJEB26280, sample SAMEA2338751) | human gut metagenome | biome: human gut; feature: human-associated habitat; material: faeces...
GTTCGCTATGCTATACATCATACTACTATACTACTACACTACTACTACTATACTACTATTCTTCTTTATCGCCTCCGTTTATTTCTTCTTTCTTATTAGTTAAGAACTTATACAGATGACTAATTACTACTGTTAAGTATACAGTTCCAATGAGTGTTAATAGTTCATTACTAATCATACCTTTAAAGACTGTCATACCTGCAACATAAACAGATAGGACAATTAATTCTACTGATATACGTTTTCTAACACTAGGTTTTAAAGTACCTGTGTCTATAAACTCTAGTGCTAAACTAAGTAACTGCATAAATACAACTAAGCCAATTGCTTTCAATGTTTCAATCATTTTCTTTCTTCTCCTTTATTATTAGTTTTCTATCTCGTATGTTTGTAATGTACCAGTATAACAGTAACCACCATATAGCCATTTACCGCTAGGAACTGAATCAAAAAATGTAGCTTGCCAACGTTTAGGAACGTATGAACTATAATTATCATCTCTGACTTTGTACAAGCTCATGTAGTTCCCTTTAGCTTTACATTGTAAGTAGTCTATTCCGTTCGGTTTAGGGTTGTATATGATAGTATTATTCCAATTCACATTATCAGGTATTTGTTTAATATCCTGATAGTATTTGATTGTAGGGTTGACAATTTGTGCAAAGTTCTCTACTTCTGCTTTACATTCAAACTCTTGTGTAACTGGGTTAAAGCCTCTTGTTTCAAACCCTTTATGTATATTGACCTTAAATGCTGAACAAAAAGCATAATCTTCGCTATAATAAAAACCAAAGTTTGCTGACACTTCACGCATTCCTTGTTTTCCCTCATAGAAAGTCCAATCATAATATTCTTCATCATGTAACCTGAATTCAGTCCCTAATGGTTCTGAACCCTCAAACAACATGATATTTTTTACTTTCCAAGAACTACCTTTTTTAGCTCTCCAGCGCAAGGAGCGCGAATTCATAGCAGGTAAAGTTGATTTAGTAGTAAATGTGAAAACACACTTATGCCAAAAAGTATCTTCGCCATTTATTCTTTTATTCCAACTCACGAAACCGTCAGGGCTATTTTCTGCTTGTTGGTAGGGTTTTCCATTAACGTAAACAGGTTTAGTTAAGTCAACAAAAACATTGGTTGAACCTGCTCCCATAAAAGTTTGCATGTCTCCCTTTATATAAGAATTTGTACGCTTCATGTCCCATTGCCAAGTATAGGTAGTATTAGGTTTTAAAATATTTAGTTGATTGAATTTGGTATAATCTTCTTCATTTTTAGTATCAGGACACTTAAAACCATAATATCCACTTTCATAAGTACCATAATCAAAAATATCTCCGCTATCCCCAAAATCTGTCCAAGTCCATTTTGTGAAGTATTCTCTAGTCCACAAATCTTTACCTTGATTAAAAGGGTCAACAAATACCCAGCCGCCCTTAAGCAAGTTTTTGTACCCTCCGCGTTTCATTGTAGGCACTTGCATAGTTTCTTTGAACATTTCCCAATAATCAGCTTTAGGAATATTAAACTCAATTTCCCTACGTCCTAAGCCTATAAGGTCTAATGGGTTATTTATATGTACCGTTTTGCCGTTTATTGTACTATCCATTATGTAGCCCTCTCATTCCATAACCGTCAATGATAAAATCTTGACCACTATAATTTAATTGTGTTGTTCCGTCTGTCCAACCTGTAATATTATTATTAATTTCGCACCTCATTAACGCACCTGCTTGAACCATTGTAATCTGTTTGGTTTGTGGACTTACACGCATTCCTGTCTTTGTAACGTTCCATTTAGGAAAATCAACGCTTGTCGCTTCGCTTTCAGCTGGCATATAAGGAGTAGCTTTATCTCCCTCTTCCCATTTATATCCTGCTGTCCATAAAATTGAACCTGAACCAGTACCAGTTATTTCGTATCTAGGGTGTAACGTGTCGCCTTTCTTCAAGTTTACGGTGAAAGAATCTCTTTTCCAGTCAAAATTATTTCCAATAAAAGCATCTTGCCAATCTCCTACCCATTTTCGAGTGCCGTTTATGTCCCACAAATCTACGTATCTACGTATGTTCGCATTATCTCCTGAACTTTTAATATAAGCCGAAAAGGTATAAACTCCGTCTTTTTGAAAAGTAATCGGCTTAAAAAGTCCCTGCCAAAGCCCATCTCTTTTTTTGACTTTCAAACCTTTATAAGTACCGTCATCTTGCCATTGGTCTATGTTTCCCCACCAACCGCTAAAGTCTTTAGTTCCCTGTAACAAGTTAAAGTTAGCGTTAAAACGATTAATAGAAACATTACTTAATACTTTAACTCTATATATTTTCATGTCTACGTCTATATAACCCTCTGCGTACATCTCTCCATTTTTAGAACTTTGCAAAGGGTCAGCATAAAACATTACGCAAAAGTCCATTTCTTCGTCATAATATAAGCCCATATAAACAGCTTTATTACTAAAGAAATCAATGTATTGCTTTTTGCTCAATGCTACTTGTATACTACTCTTACTAAAATTAATAAGCTCAATAGGGTTGTGTATCAACAACTCCTCAAAATTTAACCATGAAATCATTTATAAACCCTTTCTATTGTGCATAAGCCAGTCATAAAATCAACCGAACGAACGCCACACTCTCCATAAATCAAATTACTTACATTCGCTTTTTGCCCCCACCAAAATAGTTTGGTATTGTATGCAGTTGCATACATTTGAGGGTTAAACTTAACTTCGTTATATTTTATGACTGGAAACAGTTCTTCTACTCCTAACGTTATCGGTCTAGCGTTTGCAGGAAAATCAACGTAATTCTTATCTGTCATGATAACATTACCTTTCAATTCTCCATTTTTTGGTATAATACCCCAAGTTCTAGCGAAAGCAGTCGCACTCCCCGGAATGGTGAATTCTCCGCTTTTACTCCACGTTCCATTGCTTTGTTGTTGGAATAACCATGCCTTTTTTGTGTTATAGTTAGCAAAAAGAATTTGCGTTGGTACCGGTCTAGTTATTGAATTTTCGTATTCTCTAAACCAGTCCTCTACACTTCGCTCTGTTCTTAATACACCAGTCGCCCAAATACTTGTTGCACTAGAAACCCCTTTGAGTTTTTTAGTGTCCGTTTCATTTAGTTTTGGTTTATAAGGCGCTAAAACAACACCAGTAGGAAAAGACACACTTCCAGTCCATTCATTCATAGAACTATAACTTGTTTTTTCACTAATCCTACAATTCTCAATGTTATAACTTGCACGCATTTCATTCGCGTAGCTATCAAAGTTCCAATCAGACCAAAAAGAACCCATGTTATAACCTGTGTTAACCATTGCCGAACGAAGTAGTTCATCTACTCTGTAACGTTTATCAGCTTGTTGGTAATACCACCCCTCTATGATGTTACTTGCTATTTCTCCGAAAGTACAATCAATTGCAGTATTTGCGTCAGTAACGTATAACGGTTCTTGGTTATCTGCCCATGCCTTTGTATCGCTGTCAAAAGTTTGACGTTTATCTGTGAACTGTTCGGGATAAATGACGCTACCAGTCAAATCAAATATGCCCTTATTTCCGTTCAAAACATGAAATTTGAGCGTTCTACCTGCTTCGGTGTCATAAGTGTCTGAATCAATTCCAATCAATACACGTTGATTAAGGGGGCGACTATAACACCAAACAACTTCTTGTTTGCAAATTCCTCTTTCTTCTAGATAAAAGAATTCTTTACCGTTTTTAGAACCTGCCCAAATATAATCTTTATAATCGGTACTTTGTGGTGGTGTCCCCTCATAAGTCCCAGTAAATGGCGGTGTTCCGTCATCTGTGTTAGTTTTTTGATAGCCGTTAAACTCATCTCTATCCTCAACGAACGGAGTAACCTCTCCACCTTGTTCAATCTTAGGTAAATACACTTCAAATTGTACAAAATCGCTTGTTTGTGCTACTTCAAAGGCTATACCAAACTTTTCAACCGTTTCCGTACTAGGTAGCGTGTAAATTTCTTTTACATCTAAGTATTGATTAGGTTGAACTTGGTATGTACCTACAAGCTCATTTTTGGTACCGTATAGCAATTTTAACCGTACCTCTAGTATATTTATACCTGGATTGTATAAAGTGCCTGACAAGCCGTATTTTTGCCCTTTTGTTAGGTTAGGTGTTACAAAGTTAGGATAAAAATTAGGATGTTGTTTTCTTTCATAATCTGTACAAAAAGCAATACCGCTTATTTTATTCTCTCCTTGCGGTTTAGTGACAATAGAACCATAACTAAAAGGTCTATTCCAGTCGTCAGGACATTTTTTTCTTTGCCAACGCTTGCTTGTTTCTGAACCTGTCGTTCCGTCTAACAAATAGATGTGTTGTGGCAAAAATTGAATTGTTTCGATACTCTTCAAAGAACAACGTTGTACAATGTTCCAATTAGGTTTTTTAATTGTGAAATCTCTACCTGTGTTAGGATTCCAGCAATACGCTTTAAAAATAGTCATTCTATTGCTAAGCCCTCCACTAAGTCTACTAGTTCTTTTTCTGTGCTTACTTCGTCCACTTTTTGTTGTTTAAGTTTCACATTTGCGTCAATATAAACACCCTCGATTTCCATTAGTTTTAACAATGCTGAACGGTCTGGTAGTTTATTGACTTCTGTAACTGTTCGCCCTGTTTCTGTCTTACGTCCGTTTGCGTTGTTTTTGTATTGAATGACTGTTTTTGTTTCTTTTCCTCCAAAAGCTAGGGTTTTTAATGCCTCTAGCATTTTTTTATTTTCTTCTTCTGTCATAGCCATTAAATGAAATAGTCCTCACTTTCTTCGCTTTCTAAGAACCACCACATCAAGTTAATTAAAGCGTCTGCCAAATCAATCTTATCTGTGTAGCCTTTTTTAATAATACGCATTAGCCCAAAATCGTTTATTTTCGTTTCTGCGTTCATTAAATGAACCGCTAGTAACTTACTATCAAAATGTATTTTACCCTCCTCCATGAGCTTTTGAGTGGCTTCAAGGGTATTTGACAGCTTGAAACTGTTCTGCATTACTTTGTTATAAAATTCAATGTCATAAGTCTGCTCGAATTTATCAATGAAATTTTTGGAATAGTTAGGGTCATAGTTCAATGCAATCGGAACACTTCCGTTCATAGCACTCATAAAGGCGTCCCATGCTTCATCTGACATGTTATTTACACCCTCATGTGTTATTGTTTCCCCTAAGTGTTTAAACTTGTCTTCTGCGCTCTCCGGCATGATAGGAATAGCTTTAAAATAATAGTGTCCATTCTCTCTATACCCTATCACAGTACCCCAAACATCTCCACGAACTGAAAAGTCTGAACCAATAGCAACCAAACGACCCTCGAAGTCTAAAGGAGGTACTAAGCATTTGTCTACAATTTGTTTTGTAAAGATTGTAGTACTATCAGTCATTGATAAGTTAAAGCGTTTAGTGATAATCTTAGCCATTTTTACAGGGTTACCAATTGCCCCTATAAAGTCCTTTTGAATGTCCTCAAGTGTTAAGGTATAACCCAATGCTGGGTTTGCCTTAATGTACTTAGAACTGTCTTTTACTTCGTCATAATCGTCTAAGGCGTAATAGAATACCCAATGGCTGAAATCATCATCTTTTACCCATTCTTTCCAACTTTCTAGTTCATCGTCATAAGCACCGCCACGGATAACGTTGTTTGTGGTTGATATAAAAAGCGTCCCCTTGTTTTTTCTTAGCCCCTGTCTAATAGTGATAAGAGGGTTCTTTTTAAACGCTCCAAACTCATCTATAATTACAAGTTGTTCACGTCCACCGTCAAGCGTGTCCTCGTTACTAGCATAGATAGAAATCTCGGTCCCTTTGCTTTTTAGTATTGAATTATCTTTTACAATGATTTGCTCTTTGTTCAGCTTAAACTGATTTTTAAACTTATTTATGATAGTACCTTGACAGTTTCCCATAGCTCTGAAATGCTTCATCAAGATTTTTTCAGCTTGGTCCTTTTTGGTAGCCATTAAAGCTATAACACTATTAGGCTTAGGAAATAAAAAGAGTTCAATCAAGGCTATCATGACATCAAGAATTGACTTAGCATTGGAACGCCCTACAATAACAACGAACTCATCAATCTGATAAGGTGTGCAATACATTAAAGTAAGGACCGCCTTATGATATGGTATGATTTTAAAACGTTCATTATTAGGCAAAGTCATGAATTCCTCGATGAAGTTGAAAATTTTCTCTGCCTTGTTGTAGTCTATTTCATGCTCGATTTTAGCCACTTTCTTTTTTAGTAGCTTAATCATTTCGCCATTATCTTTATTTTGTCCTATCCAGTCTTGAATTAAACTCATTTTTATATTCTCCTTATATTAAACCCTCCGCTATAATTCTAGCATAGTCAATCAAGTCTCCACTTCGTTCCATTCCTTGGTGGCATTTATGGCAAAGAACTTCGGTAGGTACATTTATTACTTCTTTATCAAAGTCGTTTACCTCTAACATGTCATTGTTCCATTGTAGTGGTATAACGTGGTGGCATATTAAATGCTCCGTACTCCAACACTTTTCACAATGCCCTACCCTGTTTTTCTCTGCACGTGCTTTTCTTATCCACCTAGGGTCATTATATAGCTTGCTTTTAGTATAAATCAACGTTTATTCAATTTAACCCCATTTCTTTCCAGTTTGTTATAAATCTCTTTGGCAATTCTACGACCGTCCGCACTAGATTGTACATAGATTTTAATGTCTTGTTTAGAGTTGTCTTGTGTTCCAATGCTAGGTGTTGCTGTTGTTCCCTTGCTTGCACGTGCATAAGGCTGTACAGCGCCCACAGCTTTGTTTATTGATTCCCTACCGCCTGCAAAGAATTGTAAGTCTAATGGAATTTTACCATTACGAGAACCGAGGAGTTTTTGTCCTAGTCCTTGATTTTCTTTTATTCCTAGAGGGTCAATGTTACTTGTTAGCCAATGGAAATCACTGAAAGCGTCGCCCCATGTGCTGTTCTTTCTAAACCCTAAGGCTTTACCAAGTAAACCAGTGTTACCTCCGACTTGGCGTGAGGCGCTTAACAAGTTTTGAACGGCTCCATAAGCGTCATTAGCCCAGTTATAGAACCTTACAAGTTCATCAATACCGTTTCCAATTTTTGTCAGGAAACCTGAAATAGAAGTAAAGTTGATTTTATTAAAGAAATTAGTAACTGCGTCTTTAGCTTTGTTTACTGCGCCTTCCATTTCTTCGTTTGAAACTTTACCGTCTTTATTCTTGTCAATGATTTTAGTAACAGCTCCAACCGCTTGACCTGCCATTTTACCTAATTGACTGCCGACAATGCTAGACATCTGTGTGGCGTTATTACCTAGAGTAGACATGTCTAAACCTGTGTCTCCTAGACCTTTACGGAAACCGTCCAAGGCGCTTGTATTGAAACCATTGGAAATCATCTCTCTAATTTGTCCCCACGTGCTAGGACCATTTGACGCCAATTGCTCCCCTTTTTGTTGAAACAATTCCATGGCTCTGTTCATGACTTCTGTGCTGAAAACTCCGTCCTCCATTTTGTCTTTGAAGTTTTCCATAGTAACAGCACCGTCGCTAGTTGAACTCATGGCATTAACCAATGTACTTGTGAAGTCGTCTCCGAAAACGTTGGTAAAATCTTGTACACTCAATTGACCGTCTTTCAGCATACGTTTTACGCCACCAGTAGACACCTCAATACCTTTTAACGATGTTTGAGCTTTAGCCATTTTGCTTGCCCAGTTATCGCCAAACGTGTTAGCCAATAAGTCAGCTTCTACTTTACCTTTTTTCAAAGCGTCTGGCAATTGTTCGGCAGTCATTCCTACGTTTTGCATTTCGTTCGCTGCCTGAATCAACATATCGCGGAACTGCGCACCAAGTGCTGATTGCATCATTTGGTTAAAATCTTGAGCGTGTAACGTACCAGACCCCAACGCTTGAGCTAAACCATAAGTGAATTGTTTTTGTGTGTCCATTCCTAGACCCAAGCTATCCCCTACTGCATTGATAGCATTAACAGTCTTATAGGCTTCATCTCCGCTTATTTTCGTGTAACTAGAAATCGTAGCCCCTAATTCATTCAAGTCATTCTTTTGTGACTTTAGAAGTAAGTTACCTTTGTCAATATGAGCATTAAATTGTTCGTACCCTTTAGCTCCGTCTGCTAGTGTTGTGCTAAGTGTTTTCTGTGCTTGAACTTGTCTATCATACGTGTCCATTAGTGTGTTTGCGAACCCACTAGTCAAGTCAACAGCTTTTGAAATTCCACCACTTACAAGCCCAATAGCTGACGATATACCACTTACAACGTTACCAACTTTTGAGAACGTACCAAGTAACGAACCGCCTGCTGACTTCATCTTGTCAACTGCACCTGATAAGCCTGAACCTTTTTCTGAACCAATCTTAGAGAGTTCTGTGCTTAGTCTAGTTGCTTGCGTTTGAGCTTTTACTAACTGACTTTCTAATGCCTGCACTTGTTTTTGTGTAGCTCCTGACATCTTAGCGTTCGCAAGTGCTTTTGTTAAATTATCTACATTCTGTTTCGCAAGGTTTAAAGCTCTCTGCGTTTCTTTAATACCCTTGTCTTTCATAGTAACAGAACCAGTTATCTGCGCGTTCTTGTTCGTTTCTTTAGCTAGGCGACCAATATTATTGATTTCTCTTTGTGCTTCCCTAGCATTACTTAGAACGCCTTTAGTATCAAGTTCCGCCTGAATGACATACTTTTCTTTAGCCATTGTTTGTTATACTCCTTAACTTACGCTTAATGTTTTTAGTTTTGTCGTCCATTTCGTGAGTGGCTTTTACTAGCGTTTGCCCATATCTTTGGTGCAAGTGGCGGTCATGAAGCAATACGTTCAGCATTCTCCAACTTTCGTCTTTAGCTTTGAAGCCATTGACTACACCAATGTTTCCGCTTTTTAGTGAACCGTATGAACGTGTCACTTGCTTAGTGATTTTCTTAGTATCAAACTTAACAGGATAACGTGAGAAATCTCCACCCAATGAACTTTTATAACTGCGTTTTACTGTGTTCTGATTAGAGTTGAAACTATCAACCATTTCTAACCAGACTTTCTTAAGTTGTTTCTCTGTGAATTTTTCTAATCCTGTGACTTGCTTGGCGGTTGCCATAATTCTACCTCCACATGCTCCGCTTTGTTTAACTCGTCCGCGGTTGTTTTCTTCTTCTCTTTAGGTGTCAACGCTGAAATTAACTTAAGCGTCCACCCTAAAGGTCTATGGCTATATACTTCGTAGGGAACTCTGAAAGCAGTCATAGCACTAACAATTGCAAGTGTTGTAATTCTTGCGTCTTCCCTTATTTCTTCGTTGCTAGCGCTATTGCTTTTTTTGTTTCGTCTACCAATTGTTCCATAAGTTCAGCAACTGTGACAGGTAAAAGCCCACCAATTAAAGCACCAAGAATTTCATCAAGTGTATATTGTGGCGCGCAAGCCCAAAAGAATAACGCCAAACTGTGATAATCACGTTCGTTCAAATCTCCGAAGTAAATGCCATTATCTTCCATACGTTCTAACGCTTTAAAATCAAATTTAAAATCTTCTTTTTTCATTTTTCTGTTCTCCTTATAAATTAAAATAAAAGAGTGGGAACTATTAATTCCAAGCCCTCCACTCTTAAAAATTACGCCTTGATGTCAGTACTTGTGAGCGGTTTGAGTTCGTTGAACAACTTTTTAAATGCCAATGCTTTGCCACTTGTTCCAGTTGCTAGCTCTGTATCGGACACTTTGAATTTTACAAATAAGCGTTTTTTGTCCCCTAGTGTAAAATCTCCAGTTGTAACAGTTGCCTCATGTTCGTACTCTTTACCTGTTGGACTTTCTTCGTCAGCTTCTGCCGTGTCGCTTGGTGTGGTAGCCTGAACACTTGGATAGAATGTTGCTTTATACCCTGTTCCGTCATCGTCACGGTAACGCTCTGCATAAGCGAAGCCATAAGGTTTATAATTTGCTACGTCATCAGTCAAGAAACCTGAAACACTTCCAAACCCTAAAGCGTGAGTTGCAAAGTCGTCTGGCAAGTCATAAGATTTAACTTTAATTTGTGTATCTTTAGCACCTGCGATTGTACGATAAGGAGCGTTAAAACCTGCATAGAAGTTTTTGTTTTCTTGTTTGCTATCTGTTTCAATACCACGCAAGCCTGCGATTGGAATGCCTGCTTTTGACCCTGTAAGGTCTGTGAACACTACCCCATACCCTAAACCGTGGGTAAGTTCATTTTTTGATGTATATGCCATTTATTTTTTATCCTCCTACTTTTCCCAAACTTTAATAGCGCCGTCTTTTAGGAAACCACCGCAAACGGCAATAGTGCCATAAACTTGTACGCTATTTTTACGAACATCTTTAGTCACTTTAAACTGTGGCGTTAAGTCTCCTGCTAGAATTCCCTTATAAGGGTTGATAAGAATTTTATCAAAAGTATTTCCAACTTCTGTGTTATAGTGTTTAAAGCTCAATGTTTCAATTTTTGTTACTCCGTCCACAACTGGTGTGAAATCATTTTCTTTTACGAAAAGAATATCATCTCCTGACTGTGAAAACTTATCTGAACTTGCTTTCTGTTTAACAGCCCCAACAATTGAACTTGTCGCAATTGAGCTATGAATTCCAGCCCAAATTAAGTGGCTTTCAATTGTTTGGAATAAAGTATCTTGTACTGTTTGCAATGCACTTTGTACACCGTCAGCGGTCAAGTTACCTGAATCTGATAGATTGATACCAAAACCAAAGCCACGAGGTGTCAAGATTTTATAACTTGTTTCATTTACGCTTAACACGCTATCAGTTTGCCCTTGCTCTTTAGCTTCAGGGAACCCTGTCAAATTAACAGACTGCAATAAATCAGCCCCAACTTTAGGAATACGTGACAAGAGAGGGAACAAGTTGCCAACCCCCTCTGTATTAGTTACATTCTTAATTTGTTGGGTATAACGGTCTGTGATATTAAAATCAGCCATTATTTACCCCTTTCTTATACTCCTAAACCTTTTTTTGTAAGATAAGCCGAACGGTTTTTACCACGAATAGAACCACCCACAAGAGTTTCAGACAACCATTGTTCAACGTTATAACGGAGGTCAAAGTCGTTATAGTTTTCCATGTTCAAATCTCCGATAAGAACGTACTCATCGTGATTGTAAACTGCTACCTCGTCTTTAGGCATCCAGACGCGTGTTTCAAGATTAACGGCACCAAACGATTGAGCGATTTGTGCTTTTGTCGCAAGTTCGTTGAAACGAGAGTGACCGTCTGTTCCTTTAGCTTTTCGCAACTCTGCAAAAGTTTGTGGACTCATAACGATTGTGATAGCGTCAGACATTGAGCATTCAGCAACTGCGTCAGTGATACCCTCAAACAAGTCTGTGTACTCGATTTTTTTAGTCCAACCGTCAGTAGCAGTTTTCAAACCATAGAAACCATTTGAACCGTCAGCGGAACCAAGAATCATGTTGTATTCCACTTTTTGGATAACACGGTTTACCATTTCAGACATTACATATTCAGACAATGCACCTGAATCATTTACACCACGGACTGTTGCTTTATCCATTTGTAGGTATGCCTCTGCCATTTGTGGACGTAGTGAACGTTTTGAAGCAGTTTGAGCTTTGTTTTTGTCTGTACCTGCTTTGAAAGTACCTTGCAAGAAAGTATCATCTACACCGTCTTCTGCAAGTGTTAAACCTTGGAAACGTGCTTTCATAGCACCGTCATAAATACCTGACTTACGTGCATATTTAGAAGTGATAGACCCTAGAGAGTTTACAACGTTCAAATCTGCACCATTAGCAAATTCACGCAAGAAACCTTGTTCAGGCATTTCAGCCATTTTTGAACCAAGTTCACGCATAAATTTACGTTCTGCGTCTTCTGGTTTTTCGCTAGGAATTAAAGCCTCACGTTTTTTTTTAACTTCTTCGCGTTCTTTCTCAAGCTCTGTCACTTTAGCTTCAAGTTCTCGAACTTTTACACCTGCTTCGATTGCTTGTTTCATGATTTCTTGTGTTTCGTTTGCACCCATTTGTTCTTGTTCTCCTTTTTTTTCTTCTCGTACTTTTGTCACTTTAGCACCTTTATTGCTAGGTAACGGAGTTAGTGACACCTCCGTAATTGTAACATCTTTATAATAGCCTACTCCGTCAATTTCACGTGCTTTCATACCGTTAGCATTAAAGCCAACTGACAGCCCTGTTTCCTCAATCTTTTCAGCCGTGTATTGTTCTTCGTCAACGTAACCTGTCAAGATTACATTGTCCCCCTCAAGATGTACGAACCCTGAACCGATTTTTTCTCTATGACGGTTTAAGATATCTACTCCGTCGCCTGCGTTGGCAATGGACTCAATAACAGTACCGTGAGAATCAATCGTTCCCAAGGGGTTCGCTATCCCTCGAACTGCTTTTACTTTCAATATTTCCTCCCTTAGCCGTTGTTGATATATAAGCCACAAAATTCTCTTGATTGAAAATAATGTTCTTATCATGTTGTTTTAGTAACGGTAACACTTTTTGAATTGCGAACGCAATAATAGTAACTTCATTACTTTGTCCATATAACAACTCTCTAGGCATTCCATACTCACTTAACGCAATTTCAATTGCAAGGTTCGCGTCATTTTGTAGTGAACCGCTATAATCTGGCTGAATCTGTTTGATATCATCATCAGAACCAATAACTGATACACCATTGAATTCTCTGGCAAGTTGTTGTTGTTGCGTTAGACGTTCTCTTATTCTGTCCCAAACTTCCTTTAAACCGCTAGAGACTTTAGTTTTCCAATAGATTTTAATTTGGGCTTGTGAATCAAGACGTCTACCAATTCCATTACTAGCCATTCCAAACATAACGCCAAACCGTTGTGGGTTAGCACCATAGAACGGGTTCAATAACATTTCATAGTCATTTGTTCTTATAGTGACTTCCCTGCGGTTCGGTTCTCTGACTACGATATTAAACTGGTCTGCGCTTACTCTTTGAGCGTAATACTTAAAACCACCATACCAAACGCGATATACTTCTTTTCCTTGTAAAGCCCAATAAAATAGGTCTTCAAGTTTAGACGCTTCGGAATAATCAACATTGTCAAAATAGGAAACTAAGCCCAAGAGTTTACCCAATAACAAATCAGTCGTTGGGTCTTGGACCGTGAAAGTAGAAAAGCTCACATCTTCCGCACTGCGTGATAGATTAAATAAGCTCATTCACTCCTCCTTATTTGAACTCTCCTGTTTTCGCGTCAAATTTACGTCCAAACTCTGCTTCAATTTCTGTGATATACATTGTATCAATTGGTAGGTTAAGTTTACCAAACTCGTTTTTGTAATTGCGTAACATTCGAGGCGTCCGAACGTGGCGAACACTTACACCGTCAGAAACAAACCAATGTTTTTCTTTACCGCTGTTGTCTAGTCCTTTAATAAGGTACATTTTAATAATTCCTCCTGTTTGATTATTTTGATTTGAATTTCCAGTAACTTGTTTATTAAATAAGTCAAGTTCTGCCTGTCTGCGTCGTACTAAACCTTGTAAGACTTGACCGCCTGCATTACAATACTTCGGAATCATTGAAGCGACATAAGCGTGTGAGAACTCTGCCCAACCGTCAGCAATGAAAACATTACCACAATTATAAGCCAATGAAACTAAGGCGTCAAACTCATTTTGATTTGCTTTGCCTTTTACATAAGCGTCAACCATAGGTGCATACTTATTATTGATGTCAATCTCTAGCTGACTATCTGCTTGTGCTTGCGTCCATGTTGTTCCTGCTGTCACTCCATAATAACCCCAACCGATTGTGTACATTTGTTCCCACGGTACTGGTTTGTAAGCAGTCAAACGGCAACCCTCGAACTCTTTAATCAAATTCAAACCGTTTTGTGATACTTTGATGTTACCACCTCCATTTATTATTATTGTTTTTATAAGGGAACAACTAACCCAAACTTTCGCAATATGTCAAGATGTTATAAGCGTCTGCCATGTTATCATCTTTGCAATCAGAATCAACAAAACCTGTCTCCTTTAAAAGTTCTAGACTTTCTTTTTTGCGTTGTTCTCGTTTGCCTGAAATTAAATGATAAGCGCACCACTTAGAGTTATCAATAAAAGTATAGCCATTTACTAGACCGTCAATAGCACCGATGAAATAACCGTTACAATTAGCCAATGTAATACTGTGCTTTCTGTTTCTTCCCATGATAGGTGTTTCAATAGCCATATGATAATCTTTTAAATCAAACTCATCAATGATATCTTTAATTGCGTTTACAATGTCAAAGGTACGTTCCCACGCGTTTTTCTTTGCGTTGTATGCTTTAATAGAACCGACATATAGTTGACCGTCTTTTCTAAAGGCGTACCCTGTTCCCTCGTCTTTCTTACTAGCTGTGCTAAAGTCAATAGCTAAAATTTTTTTCATTTCTATCCTCTTAAATAGGGAGGCTATAAGAAGTCACGACTGCATAAACATCATCGCGTGTTTTGTCAATATTGATACCATAGTCAGTATTGTCAATAAACTCTAACACTTGTTTAAGCTCTACTTCATCATTGACCAAATAGATGTTTTTTTCTGCCATACTTTTTACCTCCCTCATTGATTATGCTATAATAATACCATAATCATTTTTAGTTATAACTTTTATTATACCTACAAAAGATTTAGATAGTTTACAATTTAATTAAATAATTTGTAACCAAAAAATAATATATTACTGACTATTCCCACGGTTGAGCTATTCTTCTATTTTTGACCATGATTTTTTTATTTGATTTTTAAAAAACGTATGTTATAATAATAAATATAAAAATTGAATACGTCTAAGGCTTGTCTGATGTCTTAGAAAGTGAGTATATGAAAACCGTACTGAATAAGGCGTGAGTAATGAATTAGGCAAAGCGGTAGCCCTGTGTGATGTCACTGAAAGCAAGTTTCAAACGCACCCCCAACATAGGCAAAGTTAAATAAGAAGTTACCGCTTGGGTGTTCATCATAGCCGAATTGATGTGAGGACTAATTGAGTTACTAGCGCTGACATATTGATTAGTTCAAGAGGGGGGGGTTAAAAACTGCGTTTGCGTGGATAGTTATACCCTTTAGTAAGGTAAACAAAAAGAAATATTTGATAACTTGAATTGTAACATGACTTGAGCTATAATTAAGTCATAGATAAAAAGAAAGAGGTAAATAAATATGTTCATCATTTATTGGATAATGTCAGCTATGTTTGGAATTATGACTAGTGTAGACGGTTCACTTTATGGAGTTTGGTTCTTATGTTGTTTAGGTTGCTTTATCTTAGGTTTAGTAAATCTATTAAAAGGAGGTTATTGATTGACAATTTTAATGGCTTTTGTTACTATAATTTTATCAGTTATTTTTATAGTTGACTTTTTACTTATAATCGCACTTTTTATTACACTATGGAGTTTTTTCAAATGACAATTAAAGACGACATCAAAGCAATTAACAAAGATATTCTAAAAGCAAAGAATTTCAAATGGCAAGTAAAACGCGCTAAATATTGGCTAGTTAGATTAAAAAACATCTACCCTGATTATGAATTTAAAACTTATTTTAAACCACTACGTGATAAAAATATCATTTTTATTGACTATAAAGTAAAAGAGGTTTATTAAAATGCAAGACTTGTTTGAACGTGTTATAACAGCATTGAAACAAAAAGGAAAAGTAAAAGAAATTAACGATTAACCGTTTTGTCTTTGACATTGCGGTTTTTCTTTTGTATAATTAAGTCATCAAGTTAAGAGAGGTTATCAAATGGATAAACTAGAAAGAGAAAATAAAGAACGTTGGGCTAGAAATCGTTTTGAGTTCATGGTTCGCGACGCTGAAAGAATTAAACGTTACTTAGATTGTGGCGAAATTAAAAAAGCCGAACAAAGTAGTAGATTTTTCAAAAGAAATATGTTAGAATTAAATAAACTTGAAAAGGAGTTAAACAAATGAAAATTGCACTCGAAACACTTAATAAAATAGTTGTAAGACTTCAACAAAAAGAACCAGTAACAGATGTTGAAAAAGATATGCTCCTAGGGCTTTTAAATAGCGTTTATAGCTATTATAAACAAATGGAAGATATTTCTATGCTAGATGTCTTAATCGTTCTATATGAGCGTTTAACAGGCGTTAAAGCGAACAAAAAAGAAGAATTGGAACGCTTCATCGAAAAGTTCACGGCAAAAGGGCTTGTTAAGTTATTGGACGACTTAGAACAAAAAGGAAAACGTCAAAAAGAAAGTAAAGTGGACGAAATGTTCATCAATGAAACAAGAATGTACTACAAAGTAGTGGCAAACAAAATCAAAGAAAGAGGTATCAAATAATGGCAATTGAGAAAGTTGTTTATCATTATGACGACGGAACAACAAGAGAATATCCGCCACGATTGACGGACTTGGAACAGTTGGAAGAATTCAAGAAGTCAAAGGCTGACATAACAGAAGTTTATGACTTCATGCAAGAACATCTAAGCAAGTTTGAGGCTAAACTGTCCCTATGCTTTAAGTATATGATTGACAACCTAGGAATGAAAGAACAACAAGCAAAAAACACTTTAGAATTTTGGTGTGATGAATGGGCGCTACAAAATGTTCACTTTATCTTGGAGGGTGGACAATGCCAAACGTGTGGCAAACAATGCAATGCTAAAAAATTATTCTGTTCGGAAGAATGTTACAAAGATTATATTGAAATGAAATATAATTGTAATTGACATAGTTAAAAAACTTCGATATAATTAAGTCATCAAGTTAAGAGAGGGAACAAAAATGATTAAAGTGATTTATTTCTTAAAGGACGGTTCAGGTGGTTGGACTTATGAAGTCAAAAAATTAAGAACCGCAGTAGAATGTATTAGAGAAGATATGGAAGAAACAACCACGATTGCATTAGCAGTTGTATTTGATGAAAGCAATACAAAAATTTTGGAGGTTAAAAGATAATGGCAAAAGAATATTACGCAAATAAATACGGTATTCAATTAGAAGAGTTTCTAATTTGGGGTAGTGAATGGGACTTAAAATTTTGGAAATATAACTTCACAACTGGGCAAGGTTTTGCTTTAACAAACGCTTTGAAATACTCTGTAAGGGCAGGAAAAAAGCCAAATGAACCGTTTGAGAAAGACATGGGTAAATATAACGATTATATTAACATGGCTGTCAAAATGAGCTTTGAACGGTCAGAAGCAGAGGAATGGGTAGCACTTCAAAAATCAATCTTTGAAGAGTTCAAAGGAAGAAAAGCAGAACTTGAAGAAATTAGAAGAAGAGAGGAAGTGAAACGTGTATAAATATTATGCTTTAAATCGTCATAAATTCTTATGGTTTAAAACTTTTGAGGATATGGCGAAACACTTCGGTGTTACTGAAAGTTATTTAAAATTATGGCTGAATAAAGACAAGCCTTTAAATGGTTGGTTTATTAAAGAGATAGATTATTTTGATTCTGAACTGGAACGACTTCAATAAATGGCGTGGAACTAGCTTAGAATATCATAAAATGCTAGGCGAACATAATTATACTAATGCACTAACGTTCTTTGAGTACGCTAGAAAGTATTTCAATGCAAAAGGTTTTCCACCTCCTGAAAAGAAAACAAAGACAGGTAGAAAAGGAAAATACACGCAAAAAGATAGCAAAGAACAATTAAAACAAATACAGGAATACATTGGAAGTATTAAATAATGGCATTAACAATTAAACAACTAATCGAAAAACTTGAACGATTAGAAGATAAAACAGGGGACGTATTTATCGAATTTCCAAGTGAATTTCTAAGCGTTGATACTGTATTACTAGACAATGAGGGCGACATCGCTTTAATTAATGAAATGGCTTCACATCATTGTGATTGTCAAAAATGTAAAACAAGTGAAACAGAACTTTAATAGCTTAGTAATTGACAAAAGAAAGCAAACACGGTATAATTAGTTATACAGTTAAGGAGGAATAAAAAAATGTTGACTTTACTTTTAACAATTCTATTTATTTGGCTTGTATTTAAAGCCTTTGAAAATGTAGCCGAAGAACTTGGAAGATATATCCGCGGTTTCTTTAAATGGCTATGGAAAATGTACCAAAAACATGTAAATAAAGGAACAAGCCTATAATGGAAAGCAAAGTTCTAAAATTAATCAATGAAATTAAAGTGCCAAAAAGCCAATATAACAGCTTTGGGAAGTACAATTTCCGAAACAATGAAGATATTCAAACAGCTTTGAAACCTCTGTTATTACAGTATGGACTAATGGAAAAAGCGGAAACAGAAATGTTTGAAATGAATGGCGAACTGATGTTGCATGTTCATATTGATATTTTTGACCCTGATAACCTTAATGACATCGCGAGTGGCGACGGTTGGGCAGTTATTGACATCAACAAAAAAGGAATGGATAAAGCTCAAGCGACTGGTGCTAGTCAATCATACGCTAGTAAATACGCTTATGGTCAAGCGTTGAAATTAGATGATACTAAAGACGCAGATAGCACAAACAAAGGGCAAAACGTAGTTACACAACCAAAAGCACGACCTAAAGCGAACTATCAATACAAGTTAAGTGACTTGAAAAAAATGGTAGCAAACAAAGAGATGTCAAGCGACCGTGCCAATGAGCTTTGCAAACAAGGAAAAGTAAATATGAATGCTTAATTCTTGACAAAAGAAAATAAATAGATTATAATTAAACTATCAAATAAAGAGAAGGAAACAAAAATGAAAATTATCGAAACTTTAAAAGTAAACGAAATTAACACAAAACAAGTTGAAACATCAAACGGAACTAAAAAAGTTCTATCGTTTAAAGCATACCCATTTGACCATTACATTGGCGGTATTTGGTTACCTGATAGCGTAAATTATGGCGACATCGTAACTGTATTTATTGACCAAATCAAAGCCGAAACAAAAGGCGACAAAACTTATTATAACGCTTCATACGCTAAAGTAACCCCAGAATTTAACTTAAACCGTGATAATGGTGGTAACGTATATGATGACCCACATGGAGGAATGGCTCCAAATACGGTTGACTTATTTGGTGGTGGTCCTACTGATGATATTCCTGATGACCAATTGCCGTTCTAAGGAATTCAGCCAATGGGATATGATTATGAAATGATACTAGATGAAGTAGACAAATTAAGTCTACAAGGGCGAGTAGAGGAAGCAAAGGAACTTGTTAGAGAACTTGTTCCTCCTCTGTTCGCTATTGACTTTACTAACTTAATGGAATTAATTGAAAGGAATACATACAAACTATGAAAATCGCTAAAGAAACATTAAATGCACTTAAAAACATGCCTATTATCACTTTGAACACTATCCACGATTTACTAGAAGTAAAACAGCATATTAACAACTATCAACGCAACACAAACAAAAAATACGGTCTAAACCTCGAAAAAAACGAAGTAATTAACCGTGAAGTGGCTGACATGATTATTATTAACACGTTAGGAAAGCTCAATATGTTGCCTGAACAATCTTATTTCTTGCGTTTGGTACGTAATACCGAAGCTAATAGCCATAAAGTTCGTAAGGCTGAAAAATTTGCTCAAAAAGCCAATTTAGTTGATAAAATCGTTGAAATATTTGAATTTATCAACGATACTTCTAGAATTTATTTTGATGAAACGAAACTATTCCACTTTATTAAAAAACAAAATGTACAAAACTTTGAATATTTTGGTATTAGTGGACGAGAAGAATGGTTCCTTAATCGTGTTAAATGGTTGTTAAGTACTTATAAAGGTGAACAAAATGATTAACTTACAAAATAAAAAATTAGACATCAAAGAGTTTCTCGAAGATTTAGGCTTTACCGTTAGTTTGGACTATGAAAGAGAACCAACTGGCGTGATGTTTGCTGAAATACACCCTATTGTTAGTCAAGTAAACAACAATTCAGCCATTTATCAGTCGTTTAGAACGCTTGAAATTGAGCTTATGGTTATTTGTACCGAAGAAACAGAAAACAGCTTATACAAGGCTGTACAACTCTTGAGCGATGAGCATTACATCTATGCCAATACAATCACAAACAACACAAATATTATAAAATTAAGAGGTAACTACTATGATTAATGACAATACATTGAACTTTATCCGTTTCTCAAGTGGTTTCAATAACTTAAAAAAAGAAGAACTTGAAACCTTTGCCGAAAATGAAATCTTTGAACTTAATGAGTATAACGCAAGTGAGGGAACACAAGGAAAATACTTCTATACTTTAGATGATGTCAACACAAACGGAACACTAAAAAGCTACATCATTGAATGCTTAAAACTTTCACTACAAACACGTTGGGGGAACAATTTAGAGTATCACATCGACCGTAAAACGAAATACTTAAACAAATTAACTGGAATGCAAGCGTAAGAAAGAAAGAGGAATAAAAAATGAAATTAAAAAAACAAATCGAACTACTTAACGACACTTTGAAATTACATGATAAAAAAGTAGACGAACATTTTCCAACAGATGAAAGTAAAGTACCTGCTTATGCTAAAGCCCAATACATTGATTTGTTTGCTATGCTTCAAGAAGTTGCTAAAGCATACGAGTTCTTAGCAATGTTTAAAAAAGCGCCTAAAAAAGCCCTAGAAATTCTTGTGACAAATCTAAATGAACATTCTGAAACGGTCAACGAAATCATGGAATATACTGATTATGAAAATTGGACTAAAGAAGACGAAGAACATTATACTGGTGTTTTCTACTATGACTTGCATAGAACAGTAGAGGAAACAGTTGAAGAAATGAAGGAGGTGTAAAAATGGAATTACAAAAACGAGAAAAACAAATGTTGGGACTTTATGCTTTTGCAAGTGGTCTATTATCAAAATCTGAACGAATTGAAGCACGTGAAGCAATTAACGAAGACTTGAACAATTTACTAGAGGAGGGAAAACTAAGCGAAGAAGAATATGACACTATGCACAAAGAATTTGATGAACTTGACAAATTACCATAAGGAGGTATAAAAATCATATTAGATTATATTAATTACGTTATAGCGTTTATCCTTTACAGTTGGTTATTATTCAAATCAGGAAAGAAACACGCTGAAAATAAAGATAAAATAAAACTAGTTGTAACTGGAAAACCTGAACAAGTTAAAGAAGCTCTAAAAATTATAAACGAACAAGAAATACTAAAATAGAAAGTGAGGAACTCTTCAATTACACGCCACTCAAATGAGTGGTTTTTTGTTTGGTTGTTGACGAGGTACGCCCTGCTATATAATACCCCTGTAAGCTCATAGATTGACTTGTATTGCATTTTAGATAATTTCTAGGATAAGGACAAGGAAT
>ENA-OROX01001306-OROX01001306.1-human-gut-metagenome-genome-assembly--contig:-NODE-1306-length-21377-cov-3.968905_pt1 | contig 21377 bp, 17 predicted proteins | sample MGYA00242133_ERZ509058 | MGnify/ENA primary metagenome ERZ509058 (study PRJEB26280, sample SAMEA2338751) | human gut metagenome | biome: human gut; feature: human-associated habitat; material: faeces...
GTTAGAGATTATTATGGAAGAAGCTCAGAAAAATATAGGAGTTACACTTAATGGAGATGTTATGTCATTGCAGTTGGCTCCACTCCCTGATCATTCAATACTTCTTACAGTTTCATCAGGTAAGGATGATTTTGGAAGCATGCTTAAGAGAGTGGGAGAAAGTTTTGACAAGCTGGGGCTGCCAGTAGAAGATCAGACTGAATCTGAAAAAGAAGATGTACCTAATGTTAAGGAAAACACCAGAAAGCCTATAACAGTTAATGCTGGTGTATTCAGAATTGCAGATTTTGGTGATTTTGAACAGTTATGCCAGTCCAGTGCAAGGACATGGGGCGTAACTAATGCTTTATATAAGGATGAAAATGAGAATACATATTATCTTGTATTGCACAAGGGAAGATGTTCAGAAGAAAAGTACAGAAGGCTTCTTAATCTCATATTGGAATATGGTGAGTTTGATTCATCTAAGGAAGAAAGAGCAGCATTTATTAAAGAACATTACAGTGTGATTATAGGCAATAATGCTATCAATGTAGTAAAGAAATACTTGTAATAAAGAATAATGTAGAATAATCATCTGGCTGATGCAGGGTGATGACAGATAAGGAGGCAGCATATGAGATATCCTGAATTCTTATCCGAAGGCGGAACTATAGGCTTCGTTGCACCATCTTTTGGTTGTGCGACGGAGCCTTATAAAACAGCATTCGGAATGACAATTAAAAGATTTGAAAAAGAAGGTTATACAGTAGAGCTTGGTCCTAATTGTTATGAGGATAATGGAATTGGGATAAGCAACACACCGCAGGAATGCGGTAAGGAGCTTACACAGATGTATGAGAGTAATGTCAATGATGTGCTTATATCATGTGGAGGTGGTGAACTGATGTGTGAGATTCTGCCATATGTTGATTTTGACAGGATTAAGGCGGCAAAGCCTAAGTGGTATCTTGGATATTCTGATAATACCAACTTCACATTTTTACAGAACACGATTGCCGATACGGCAAGTGTATATGGACCGTGTGCAGGCGCATTTGCAATGAAGGACTGGCATCAGGCGCTTGTGGATACTTTTGATGTGCTTCGTGGAAAAGGCTGCAAGAACAATAACGGAGTTGTGGAAAAACAAGTCCATGGATATGACACATGGGAGAGAGAGTCTCTAAAGAATGAGGAGAACCCTGCACCACAATACAATCTTACTGAGAAGAAGATTTTAAGAAAATATGTTGGTGGGGACGAATGTGATACGGAGATTGCATTTGAAGGAAGGCTTGTCGGCGGCTGCATGGACTGTCTTGTTAATCTTACGGGTACAAGTTTTGACAAGGTTAAAGAGTTTAATGAAAGATACGCAGATGACGGAATTATATGGTTCTTAGAGAGTTGTGATCTGAATGTATTTGCAATCAGAAGGGCTATGTGGCAGATGGATAATGCCGGATGGTTTAAGAATGTGAAGGGATTCCTCATAGGAAGACCGCTGTGCTACGGACAGGAAATGATGGGGCTTGACCAGTACAGAGCAGTTACAGGTATTGCGGCAAAGTATAATGTGCCGGTTATAATGGACTGTGATTTCGGGCATCTTTCACCTTCAATGCCGATAGTAAGTGGGGCATATACACAGGTTAAGGTTAAGGATAACGACCTTTCACTTAATTACCGCTTCTGTTAATATTAACGATTGAAAAACACACTTTAATAGGGTAAAATGTTAAAATGACTATTAATAATACCTGTTATATCAGGGATAAGATAAGGAGAAAACAATGGGTAGGATATTTAAGTTTGATAAAGATGTTGATACAGATCAGATTATTGCGTCACAGTATCTTTTGTTCCCGACAATTGATGAGATGAAGAGTCATACATTTGAATCATTAGACTCTGATTTTGCATCTGCTGTAAAGCCGGGAGATTTCGTTGTTGCAGATGACAACTTTGGATGTGGTTCATCAAGAGAGCAGGCACCAAGCGTACTTAAGGCATTAGGTGTCAAGGCAGTAATTGCCAAATCATTTGCAAGAATATTCTATCGTAATGCTATTAATATAGGACTTCCTGTTATTGTATGTAAAGAACTCCATGACGAAGTTAATGCGGGGGATGAATGTGAGCTTTCATTAGAAGATGGAATTATAACTGTTAATGGAAAGACTTATACATGTACAAAGCTTCCAGCCAAGATGCAGGCTATTCTTAATCAGGGCGGACTTATTGCATCACTTAATGATGAGGCAGAAGAGTCTGAGAGTGCAGCTGTAACAGCAGACGAGGCAAAGCATGGCATGACTATTGCAGAGAAGATTATTGCAAGGGCAGCAGGTCTTTCACAGGTTAAGGCTGGTGATATTGCAACTGTTACTCTTGACAGACTTATGAGTAATGATGGAACAACACATCTTACTATTGGTATGTATGAGAAGTTAAAGAATCCTCATATTGCTGACAAGGATAAGCTTGTATGGATTGTAGACCACAATATTCCATCAGACAGTCCTAAGACAGCAGCCTCACAGAAGAAGATGAGAGACTTTGCTAAGGCTAATGATATTAAGTTCTACGAGGGCGAGGGTGTGTGTCATCAGGTTATGATGGAAAATCATGTAGTGCCGGGTGAGCTTATATTTGGAGCAGACAGCCATACTTGTGCATATGGTGCGTTAGGTGCATTTGGTACAGGTGTTGGTTGTACAGATTATTTGTATGCAATGGTTACAGGAACATCATGGGTAATGGTTCCGGGAACATTAAGATTCAACCTTAAGGGAAAGCTTAACGATGGAGCATATGCAAGAGATTTAATACTCTCTATTATTGGAAAGATTGGCGCTAACGGTGCTAACTATAAAGCAATGGAATTTGCAGGAGAAGGCTTACACAGCCTTTCAATGGCAGACAGAATATCAATCTGTAACCTTTGCGTAGAGGCAGGTGCTAAGACTGCACTCATGGAAGTTGATGATGTTGCAATGGATTATCTTAAGGAGCATGGCAGAGAGCCAAAGGCATGCTTTACATCAGATGATGATGCAGTATTTGAGCAGGTTTATGATATTGACCTTTCAACAATACAGCCAATCGTTGCAAAGCCACATTTTGTTGACAATGTAGTTCCGGCTAAGGAATCACTTGGTGTAAAGATTGATGAAGCATTTCTTGGCTCATGTAACAATGGACGAATCGAGGATTTAAGAGTTGGCGCAGCAATCATCAAAGGGAAAAAGGTTGCTCCTAAGGTAAGATTCCTTGTAGTTCCTGCAAGCCGTTCGGTATATCTTCAGGCTATGAAAGAGGGACTCCTTGATATATTCATGGACGCAGGTGCAATTGTTATGAATCCTAACTGCTCTGTATGCTGGGGCAGCTGTCAGGGTGTTATCGGTGAGGGCGAGACTCTTATCAGCACAGGTACACGAAACTTCAAGGGTCGTGCAGGACATAAAGATTCTTTCGTATATCTTGCTTCAGCGGCAACTGTTACAGCATCAGCAATCAAGGGCGAGATAGCAACAGCAGACATGGTATAAGATAAGGATTTAACTTCAAAGGAGTAATTATGAACGAGAAATTTAGCGGTAAAGTATGGGTGCTTGGTGATGACATTGATACAGATATCATTATTCCTACAGAGTACCTCGCATTAAAGACAGTAGAAGATATGAAGCCATATGCATTTTCGCCATTAAGACCAGAACTTGCAGGTCAGATTAAGCCAGGCGACATCATTGTTGCAGGAAAGAACTTTGGTTGTGGTTCATCAAGAGAGCAGGCACCTGAGGTTATTAAGGCATTAGGTATTAAATGTGTTATTGCCAAATCATATGCAAGAATATTCTTTAGAAATTCTATTAATAACGGACTTCTCCTTATAGAGAATGCAGACCTTCACGACGAAGTTACGGAAGGCGATACTATTGATGTTGAAGTAAATGCACAGATTACACACAATGGAAAAGCATATCCTATTGCTTCACTTCCTGATAATCTTGTGGATATACTTAATGCAGGCGGACTTGTTAAGGCAATGAGAAAGCTTAACGGTCTTGACTAAGACAGGGAGAGGTAAGAATAATGGGACATACAATTATTGAAAAGATTATTGGAAAGAATATTGGCAGGGAAGTAAAGCCGGGAGATATCGTAACTGTTAATGTTGACAGAGTAATGATTCATGATATTTTCATTCCATTTGTTAAAGAGAAATTCGAGGAAATGGGATTCACTAAGATATGGGACCCTGATAAGGCAGTTCTTATATATGACCACCTTGTTCCAGCAAGTCAGGTTGATGATACAAGACATTTCCGTATTGGTAATGAATTTGTGGAAAAATACGGAATGAAGAATATCCATCGTTCAGACGGAATCTGCCATCAGTTAATGACAGAGGCAGGTTATGTAAAGCCGGGAGATATCGCATTTGGTACAGACAGCCACACAACAACATATGGCTGTGTTGGTGCATTTTCATCGGGTATCGGATATACAGAGATGGCAAGTGTATTAGGAACAGGCAAAATGTGGGTTAAAGTTCCACAGACTATCAAGGTAACAGTTAATGGAAAGCTTCCTGAAAATGTGCGTTCAAAGGATATCATATTAAGACTTATCGGTGACCTTGGAGCAGATGGCGCAACTTATCAGGCACTTGAGTTCACAGGTTCAACAATCGATGAGATGAGCGTTGCAAGCCGTATGACTATGTCTAACATGGCTATTGAAGCCGGTGCCAAATGTGCTCTTTTTACACCAGATGAAAAGACAGCAGAGTACTGTAATGTAGAACTTACAGATGAATTAAAGGATTTAAAGGGAGATGCGGATGCAGTATATGCAAGAGAGATTACATATAATGCAGAGGATTTAGTTCCGGTTCTTGCATGTCCTTCACAGGTAGATAACATCAAACCTGTTACAGAGCTTGCCGGAACAGCAGTAGATCAGGTATTCATCGGCTCATGTACTAACGGAAGATTAGAGGATCTTCAGTGTGCAGCAGCTATTCTTAAGGGTAAGAAGGTTGCACCATTTGTCAAGTTAATAGTTACTCCTGCAAGCCGCAAGATATATAAAGAAGCACTTGCAGATGGAACACTTGAGACACTTGTTGAAGCCGGTGCAATTGTTACACATCCGGGATGCGGATTATGCTGTGGACGAACAGGCGGAATTCTTACTGACGGAGAGGTAGTTGTTGCAACTAACAACAGAAACTTCCTTGGAAGAATGGGAACAAGCAAGGTTAAGATATTCCTTGCGTCTCCAGCTACAGCAGCAGCAAGTGCTATTGCTGGAAAGATTGTGGAGGCTTAAAAACAGACAGACTTTACATAATTTCTGAAATTCTTAGACAATATAATATTGTGATAAAGGGAGGCATATTCTACGGAGGATATGCCTTCTATGTAATTAGGGGTATAAGTTATATTTACAAGGCCTGAAAGCATGTCAACGGCCTTGTTATATGCAATTGCAGCTTCCGCTTCGGATGAGAATTCACCGAGTATATAGTCGCCGTTAATATGAATCCTGGTTCTGTACATAATTCGTCCATTCTTAGTAAACTGGGAAACACCATTGTATTTATTGACAACAAGAATGTTTTCGTATCTGTAATCATGCGTATCCCCATTTTTAAATACATAATCCCTGCCTTTTACAGAGTGGCTTCTTACTCCGAATCTTGAGAGAATGCTTGTCTGCATTCCATAATCATTTACAAAATAATATCCTCCGCGGCTCATAATTGTGTGGTTGGAATAGTAAAAAAGGTCATCAGTAGAAAACTGTAAAACCTCATGTTCTTTGAGAAAATACAGGAAATATTTATGGCACATATATATAGGTGTCTTTATATAAATGTTGTTATCCCTGAAATTGATAAGTGAGATGTATTTACCAAGAGAAAGTGTCATTGCTTCATTATATGAAGCTGTTCTGTTGTCAGTATTAATCCAGTGTTCAGAAGGATTGCCTGTTATCTCGCATGCTTCATTGTACATGGCATGGCAGGAAGCCTCGTCAGAGGAGCTTCCGAGGCTGATGTGTTTATTCTTATATGTAAATGACGCACGGTAATATATTTCACCGCTTTTCTTTCTTGCCTCGTAAACTCCTGTCATGAGAATCCCCCAATCGTTCTATAAACTTGTCCTTTAAACCCACTATTTCATCACATTTTGCAATATTAGTAGGCTTCCCCAAACTTATACTCTGATTTAATGTGCCATTTGACACTACCATTGATATAAAGATTATAACATATATTAATTGTGTATACAGATATAATTATATATAATAAATGATAACACATTGGCAGAACATATTGAAAGGTAAAAGAATGAGTAAAAGAAATATAACATTTATAATTATGATAATTACACTTATGACATTGCCGTTATCAGCATGTGGAAAGAATAAGAATAACATTTCAACTGATAACAGCCAGAAGCTGCAAAGTGAAAGCAGTCAGGAATATGATGATGGCAGAGATGCACATATGATTCCGGCTGGTGAATCACAGACAAATGGTGAATCACAGAAGACCGGCGAAAAAAAGAATGTACAGGAAAATGCTTCTGATGCGCAGGATAATAACATTAATTCTGAGCTGCCGCCAGTAAGTATCGTACCCGAAAGTACTGCTGCCGCCAGTAGCGATGCGGCTGATAAGGATACTTCAGGAACAGACGGTACCAGTTCAGAAAACGATAAAACGGAAAATATAAAGACAGATCCGATAGAGCTGCCATTTGTTCCGGCTTACTAAAATATTATATTAAGAGGCAAAAAATATGAGATATAAGATTAGTGATCTGGCAAAATTATTAGATGTATCTACTAATACTGTCAGACGATATGAGGATATGGGGTATATATCGGCTGTGCGCGATGAAAACAGTGGATACAGGTATTATGATGATGATGGGATATTCGGCGTACTTAATGCTAAAATGCATGTGAAGTATGGATTTTCACATGAACAGATAGCAAAGATGCAGCATTTTTCATTAGAACAGTCTATTGAGGCATACAAAGAACGCATGGATGAGATGGACAGGCAGATTGCGTATATGACATATTTAAGGCACCGGCTGAAAGATGATTATGTGCTGATGAATAAGGCTGCAGTCAATTCGGACATATATGAGAAGAACAGCCTTGACCTTAGATATGTTCTGTACAAATATGGTGAAAAACTGCTTCAGGAGCCGGAACGGTTATTGCAGGTGAAAGAATTTCTGTATAATTCTCCTGAATTACAACACATATATATGATTCCAAAGGAAGAGATTGAAAAGGGCAGATTTACTATATGCTGTGGAATCGCTGTAAAAGAGGAACATGTTGAGAAATACAGTCTTAAGACCAATGACTATGCCGGGCATTATACAGCCAAGCCATCTGTTATGGGAATCTCAAGAGTTCCTGCAAAATTAAGCCTGATGAGTGAAAAGTCTGATGATGAGGTTCGTCAGATTATGATAGGAAAGCATATTACATATATGAAAGAACATAATTTTAAAGTAGCAGGAGACGTGACAGGAATTGTTATAAGCAAGGCATATGAAGATGAAGAAGAGATGTTATATGTGCTGATGTGTGTACCTGTAACTGCAAAGTAATATTATTTTAAAATGTATTTCGTACATAAGGGTATTGTTTTTGTACAGAAGTCTGTTGTATAATATCAAAAGCCTACGACATTTTCGCAGGCACACTATATTAATTATGAGGTGTATTAAAGATGAGCATGTTCTACAGAAGTACTAGAGACGACAATGTTAAGGTTACTGCATCGCAGGCTATATTAAAAGGGCTGGCAGCAGACGGAGGACTTTTTGTACCAGAGAGTATTCCATCATTAGATAAAAGCTTAGAAGAATTATCTAAGATGACTTATAAAGAAGTTGCTTATGAAGTTATGAAGCTTATGCTTGATGATTTCACAGAGGAAGAACTTAAGAGCTGTATAGACAGAGCTTATGATTCTAAGTTTGATACAGAGGAGATGACTCCACTTGTTAAAGTTGAGAATGAATATTTCCTTGAACTTTTCCATGGAGCTACAATAGCTTTCAAGGATATGGCACTTTCTATACTTCCACATCTTCTTACAACTTCTGCAAAGAAGAACAATGTTAAGAATGAAATTGTCATTCTTACAGCTACATCAGGAGATACAGGAAAGGCAGCTTTAGCTGGATTTGCTAATGTTCCTGGGACTAAGATTATCGTCTTTTATCCTAAGAATGGTGTAAGCCCAATTCAGGAGAAGCAGATGGTTACCCAGAAGGGTGATAATACATATGTTATTGGTATAAAGGGTAACTTTGATGATGCACAGACAGGTGTTAAGAATATTTTCTCTGATAAGGAATTAGAGAAGGTTATGAATGATGCCGGATTCCAGTTCTCATCAGCTAATTCAATCAATATCGGAAGACTTGTTCCTCAGATTGTTTATTATGTATATGCGTATGCCAAGTTATTAGCTAATGGAGAGATTAAGGATGGCGAGAAGATAAATGTAGTTGTTCCTACAGGTAACTTTGGTAATATTTTAGCTGCATTTTATGCTAAGAATATGGGACTTCCTATTAATAAGTTTATATGTGCATCTAATGAGAATAAGGTATTATATGATTTCTTCACAACAGGTGAGTATGACAGAAACAGAGAATTCGTTCTTACAACTTCACCATCTATGGATATCCTTATCTCTAGTAATCTTGAGAGACTTATATACAGAATTGCCGGTAATAATGCAGCTAAGAATGCAGAACTTATGGCATCATTAAAGTCAAAAGGAAAGTACAAGATTACAGAAGAGATGAAGGCACAGTTAGCTGACTTCTATGGCAATTATGCTACAGAGGCAGAGGACGCAGCTACAATCAAGAAGATATATGAAGATTGCGGATATGTAATTGATACACATACATCAGTTGCTGCAACTGTATATGATAAGTACAGAAAAGAAACTGGCGATACAACTAAGACAGTTATTGCTTCAACAGCAAGCCCATATAAGTTTACAAGAAGCGTTATGAATGCTATTGATTCTAAGTATGATTCAATGGGAGATTTCGAGCTTGTAGACGAGCTTAGCAAGATAAGCAATGTCAAAGTTCCTAACGCAATTGAAGAAATCAGAACAGCACCAGTTCTTCATGATACTGTATGTGATTCTGACAAGATGTGTGATGAAGTAAAGAAGATTCTTGGAATCTAATATATATAAGAATTAATAGGGCTGTAGCTTTAATGGTTTTGAAACTGTTAGAGCTGCAGCTTTTTTGTGTTAATATCACTTTGTTTAAGAAGTTTATAAATTATTTATAGAAAAAAGAAATATTATTGTTGACATCACGAAAGGGTAGTGATATCTTAAATGTATCGATATTAGCACTCCAATCTAATGAGTGCTAACAAGATGAAAGGAGAGGATGCCATGGAGACGGATGGACGACTGGATGACCGTAAGGTTAAGATACTTAAAGCTGTTATTCAGAATTATCTTGATACCGGAGAACCGGTTGGCTCAAGAACGATTTCCAAGCTGACTGATTTACAGTTAAGTTCAGCAACTATAAGGAATGAGATGGCAGACTTAGAAGAGCTTGGCTACATTGTACAGCCACATACCTCTGCTGGAAGGATTCCAACTGATAAGGGTTACAGATTATATGTTGACGATTTAATGGCCCAGAAAGAGGAAGAGATATCCTTAAGAGAACAGCAGGTTGGTGATAAAGAGAAAGAACTTGATTCTATGAAGGATGCCTTATCAGAGAAGGTTGACAGAGTGGAAGAACTTCTTCAGAATGTAGCAAAGGTTCTGGCGAATAATACTAACTATGCCACGATGATAACAACTCCTAAGGTAACTGGCAATAAGTTAAGATTTGTTCAGCTGTCACAGCTTGAACCGAATAAGCTTCTTGCAGTTATTGTTATGGAAGGCAATCTTATAAGGAACAAGGTTATAACTATCAGCGAGGATATTTCACCAGAGAATCTTCTGAAGCTTAATCTTCTTCTTAATACAACACTCACAGGTCTTACATTGCAGGAAATGCATCTGGGACTTATATCCAAGATGGAGAGCCAGGCAGGTGAGCATATGGGTATTGTTAAAGAAGTGTTAGACGCGATTGTTGAGACTATAAGTAAGGCTGACGACCTGAAGATATACACAAGCGGTGCAACTAACATATTCAAGTATCCGGAGCTTAGTGATTCCGGGAAAGCAAGTGAGCTTATATATGCCTTGGAGGAAAAACAGGGCTTGTCTGGACTTGTTAATGACAAGGATGATTCAGATAAGACTGAAGATGATAACCACGGCATTCAGGTATATATAGGAAATGAAACACCGGTTGAGTCCATGAAGGACTGTAGTGTGGTAACAGCCACATATGAATTGCAGGATGGAATGAAGGGAACAATTGGTATTATTGGACCGAAGCGTATGGATTATGAAAAGGTTGTTGATACCTTAAAAGAGATGCAGACGCATTTGGATGATGTATTTAAGAAAACTTAGGAAAGGTTGGTATTGAAGTGTCAAAGGATGTAAAGAAAAAGAAATCAGAAGAGACAGTTCAGGATGAAGTAAAGAATCAGGAGACTGATGCTAAGAAAGAAGAAGCCTGCAACTGCGAATCAGAATGTAAGGCTGATGAAAGTCAGAATGCATGTGAAGCTGATGAATCAGACAAGGCCGAGGCACAGGATGAGAGCACTGAGAGCTCTAAGAAGAAAGATCCTAAGGATGCAGTTATAGAAGAACTTCAGGACAGAGTAAAGAGGCAGATGGCTGAGTTTGATAATTTCAGAAAGAGAACAGAGAAAGAGAAATCTACTATGTTCGAGATGGGAGCCTCAGATATCATTAAGAAGCTTTTACCTATTGTTGATAATTTCGACAGAGGATTTAAGAGTGTGACAGATGAGGAACTTGAAACTCCATTCGCTAAGGGAATGGATATGGTTCACAAGCAGCTTTTAAAGATGCTTGAGGATGCAGATGTTAAGCCTATTGAAGCTTTAGGCGGTGAGTTCAATCCGGATTTCCACAATGCAGTAATGCATGTTGAGGATGATTCAGTTGGAGAGAACATCGTAGTTGAAGAGTTTGAGAAGGGCTACACATACAGAGACCAGGTTATAAGACACAGCATGGTCAAGGTTGCTAACTAGCGATAAGCCAGAAAGCATATGTAACATAAGGTATTAATCAATTTAATTATAGAAAGGACATTTTATCATGGGAAAGATTATTGGTATTGATTTAGGTACAACTAATTCTTGCGTAGCTGTAATGGAAGGTGGTAAGCCAGTTGTTATCGCTAACGCAGAAGGTTTAAGAACTACTCCTTCAGTAGTTGCATTTTCAAAGACAGGAGAGAGACTTGTAGGTGATCCTGCAAAGCGTCAGGCAGTTACTAATGCTGATAAGACAATCTCTTCTATCAAGAGACATATGGGTACAGATTACAAGGTTGAGATTGATGGAAAGAAATATACTCCACAGGAAATCTCAGCTATGATTTTACAGAAGTTAAAGTCAGATGCAGAGAATTATCTTGGTGAGAAGGTTTCAGAAGCTGTTATTACAGTTCCTGCTTACTTCAACGATGCACAGCGTCAGGCTACTAAGGATGCTGGTAAGATTGCAGGCCTTGATGTAAAGCGTATTATCAACGAGCCTACAGCAGCAGCTTTAGCTTATGGTCTTGATAATGAGCATGAGCAGAAGATTATGGTTTACGATTTAGGTGGTGGTACATTCGATGTGTCTATTATCGAAATCGGTGATGGTGTAATTGAAGTTCTTGCTACAGCTGGTAATAACAAGCTTGGTGGTGATGATTTCGATAATGCTGTTACACAGTATATGTTAAATGATTTCAAGGCTAAGGAAGGCGTTGACCTTTCTAAGGATACAATGGCTCTTCAGAGACTTAAGGAAGCAGCTGAGAAGGCTAAGAAGGAACTTTCAAGCACAACTCAGACAGAAATCAATCTTCCTTACATCACAGCTACAGCTGAAGGACCAAAGCACTTTGAGATGACTCTTACAAGAGCTAAATTCGATGAATTAACACATGACCTTGTAGAAAAGACTGCAGAGCCAGTTAAGAATGCACTTTCAGATGCAGGTCTTACAGCTTCAGAGCTTTCAAAGGTATTATTAGTTGGTGGTTCTACAAGAATCCCTGCTGTACAGGATAAGGTTAAGTCATTAACAGGACATGAGCCAAGCAAGACTCTTAACCCAGATGAGTGCGTAGCTATCGGTGCTTCTATCCAGGGTGGTAAGTTAGCTGGTGATGCAGGTGCTGGTGATATCCTTCTTCTTGATGTAACACCACTTTCACTTTCAATCGAGACAATGGGTGGTATTGCTACAAGACTTATTGAGAGAAATACAACTATTCCTACAAAGAAGAGTCAGATTTTCTCTACAGCTGCTGATAACCAGACAGCCGTTGATATCAACGTTGTACAGGGTGAAAGACAGTTTGCCAGAGATAACAAGTCACTTGGACAGTTCAGACTTGATGGTATCCCTCCAGCAAGAAGAGGTGTTCCACAGATTGAAGTTACATTTGATATCGATGCCAATGGTATTGTAAATGTATCTGCTAAGGACCTTGGAACAGGTAAGGAACAGCACATCACAATTACTGCTGGTTCTAACATGTCTGATGAAGATATCGATAAGGCAGTTAAGGAAGCTGCTGAGTTCGAGGCTCAGGATAAGAAGCGTAAGGATGCTATTGATGCACGTAACGAAGCTGATTCAATGGTATTCCAGACACAGAAGGCTATGGATGAGGCAGGCGACAAGCTTGATGCTTCTGACAAGGCTGCAGTTGAGACTGACCTTAACGCATTAAAGGCACTTGTTGATGGTTCTGACCCAGAAAACATGACAGATGCACAGGTTGATGAAATCAAGGCTGCCAAGGAAAAACTTATGGAAAGTGCTCAGAAGCTTTTCGCTAAGTTATATGAGTCACAGCAGGCTGCTGGTGGTGCAGGCCCAGACATGGGAGCAGGTGCAGGTCCTGATATGGGTGCTGGTGCTTCTAATGGTTCAGCTCCATACGGTGATGATGTAGTTGACGGAGATTACAAAGAGGTTTAATTGTCAGCAATAACTGACTGGAATAAGGACTGCATGGGGTGTAAACTCCGTGCAGTTTCTGTTGATTAAATAAGAAAGAGGAAGCAATCATGGCAGATAAGAGAGATTATTATGAAGTCCTTGGCGTGCCTAAGGATGCCGATGACGCTGCTATTAAGAAAGCATACAGACAACTTGCAAAGAAATATCATCCTGATATGAATCCAGGGGATAAAGAAGCTGAAATAAAATTCAAAGAGGCTTCTGAAGCTTATGCGGTGTTAAGCGATGCTGAAAAGAGAAGACAGTATGACCAGTTTGGCCATGCCGCATTTGAAGGCGGAGCAGGTGGAGCTGGAGCAGGTGGCTTCGATTTCGATTTTGGTGACATGGGAGATATTTTCGGAGATCTCTTTGGCGGTATGTTCGGAGGCGGCGGAAGCAGACGAAACAGCAATGGACCAAGAAGAGGTGCTGATGTAAGAGTTAATGTAAGAATTACATTTGACGAGTCAGTAAGGGGAACAACCAAGAAGATAGATGTTACATTAAAGGATGAGTGCTCAAGCTGTCACGGTACAGGAGCTAAGCCTGGTACATCACCAGAGACCTGTAGCAAATGTGGTGGCCGTGGACAGGTAACTTTCACACAGCAGTCATTCCTTGGAATGGTAAGAAGCCAGCAGCCATGTCCTGACTGTCATGGAACTGGTAAGATAATTAAGGAGAAGTGTCCGGATTGTTACGGAACAGGCTATATAAGCAGCAAGAAGACTATCGAAGTCAATATCCCAGCAGGTATCGATAATGGTCAGTGCGTACGTATACAGGGCAAAGGTGAGCCGGGAGTTAATGGCGGACCAAGAGGTGACCTCTTAGTTGCTGTTATTATCTCAGCAAGCACAGAATTTGAAAGAGACGGATACAATATATTCTCTAATGTTGTAATAAGCTATCCAACAGCGGTACTTGGCGGTGAAATCAAGGTTAAGACTGTTGATGGAGAAGTATTGTACGAAGTTAAGCCGGGAACAGCATCAGGTACAAGAGTAAGACTTAAAGGCAAGGGTATGCCAAGTGTAAGAAATGCAGCACAGAGAGGCGACCATTATATCACTTTAATAGTTGATATTCCTACAAAGCTTAATCAGGAGCAGAAGGACGCACTTATGGCATATGAAAAGGCGCTTACAGGCAATGAAAGACACGGTAAGAAGAAAGGTCTTTTCGGCAAATAAATACTATAGCTTACATATGTAATGTAAGTTTACACTCACCCCACAATGTGGTAAAATCCTACATTGTGGGGTATTATATTTATATGTATAATTCCTTATTGTAAAGATTGGAGATTAAAGCAGTAATATGAATTTAGAGACAAGATATAACGAACTTAATAAAGATTACGGTGCATATGAGCTTGTGAACATTGAAAAGCTTAATGACCTTAATTCTGTAGGACTTTTATTAAAGCATAAGAAATCGGGTGCGAGAGTTGCAATTATTTCTAATGATGATGATAACAAGGTATTTTCTATAGGTTTTAAGACACCACCGGATAATGACACGGGAATACAGCATATAATTGAACATTCTACCTTGTGTGGTTCAAGAAAATATCCGGTTAAAGACCCATTTGTAGAACTATGCAAGGGTTCTCTTAACACATTTCTTAATGCAATGACTTATCCGGATAAGACAGTATATCCTGTTGCAAGCTGCAATATGGCAGATTTCAAGAATATTATGGATGTCTATATGGATGCGGTATTCTATCCTGCAATGTATGAGCATGAGGAGATATTCAAGCAGGAAGGCTGGCATTATGAGCTTGAAGATGTAGATGGAGAGCTTGCTTATAACGGAGTTGTATTTAATGAGATGAAGGGTGTGTATTCTTCAGCAGATGATGTGCTTTCAAGATATACATTTGTATCACTCTTCCCTGATTCTGAATACAAGAATGAATCCGGTGGTGACCCTGAGGCTATACCACAGCTTAAGTATGAAGATTTCATTAAGTATCACAAGGAATATTATCATCCTGTGAACAGTTATATCTATCTGTACGGAGATATTGATGTTGATGAGAGGCTTGAATATCTTAATAACGAATACCTCTCAGCTTTTGATAAGAATGATGTCAATATAGATGCCGAGGTAACTTTCCAGAAAGCATTTGACGCACCTAAGTATGAGACAAGAGAGTATGCAATTACTGATGATGAGCCAGAGGAGGATAACACTTATCTTTCTTACAATGTTGTTATCGGAACATCAACAGACCCAGTAAGCTATCTTGCATTACAGATTCTTGATTATGCACTTATCATGGCACCGGGTGCTCCGCTTAAGCAGGCACTTATTGATGCCGGAATTGGAACAGATGTGTATAGTGTGTTAGAGACTTCTGTGTATCAGCCGGTGTATTCAATTATTACCAAGAATGCGAATGAAAGTGACAGAGACAGATTTGTGAGTGTTGTTGAAGACACGCTTTCTGATATTGTTAAGAACGGTCTTAGCAATAGAATGGTTAAGGCAGGAATCAACTATTACGAATTCAAATACAGAGAAGCTGATTTTGGACCATATCCAAAGGGACTTATGTATTATCTCACAATGATGGACAGCTGGCTTTATGATGAGAACAAGCCATTTGTTCATGTTGAGGCAGGTGAGACATTTGAAATAATCAAGAAGAATTCAGAGAATGGCTTCTTTGAGAAATTCATTGAAGACAATATTATAGGTAATAACCATGAGGTAGTGTTAAGCCTTGTTCCAAAGCATGGACTTGCAGAGGAGAAGGAAGCAAAGGAAGCAGAGCAGCTTGCAAAGTATAAGGCAACACTTTCCAAGGAAGAACTGGAAGAGCTTGTTAAGCAGACAAAGGCATTAAAGGAATATCAGGATACACCTTCAAGCCAGAAGGATCTTGAGAAGATTCCACAGCTTGAGTTAAAGGATATCACAAGAGAGCCGGCTAAGTTATATATTGCCCCTAAGAAGATTGGTGGTGTTGATGTAATCCACCACAATATGTTCACTAATGGAATTGCATATATAATGATGTGCTACGACTGTAAGAATGTGCCTGATGAACTGCTTCCATATATCGGACTTTTAAGCTCGGTTCTTGGACTTATGGATACTGAAAAGTACACATATACAGAGCTGACTAATGAAATCAATATTAACTGTGGTGGAATCTCAACTGATGCTGCCATATACACAGATAATAAGGATTTTGACAAATGTACTATCATGTATGAGGTTAAGGGTAAGGTTCTCTATGACAATATCCAGTTCGTCCTTGATATGATGAATGAAATTATATATAAGACAAAGTTCTCAGATTATAAGAGACTTAAAGAGATAATTGCGAAGCTTAAGTCAAGAATGGAAAGCACAATGACAAGTGCAGGACATTCAACAGCAATGCTTGCAGGTATGGCACAGTTCTCAAGAAATGCATATTATTCTAACGAGATGAGAGGATATGGGTTCTATGAGCTTATACAGAAGCTTGACTCACAGTTTGATGAGCTTAAGGAAGATATCGCAGATAAGTTAAGCAAACTTGTCGATTATATATTCCACAAAGAGAATATTATTGTCAGCTTTACTGCTGATGATAAGGGATATGATGCATTTGCACCTGCTTTCGGAAAGTATGCGGAAGAATTGAAAAAATCGGACATGCCAGCATGCGAAAGAAAGTACACACCTGCAAATGTCAAGACAGGATATACTTCAGCTTCACAGGTCCAGTATGTTGCAAGATGTGGTAACTTCAGAGATGGAGGATATGAATACACAGGAGCATTAAGAGTGCTTAAGGTTATATTCTCGTATGATTATCTCTGGATTAATGTTAGAGTAAAAGGCGGCGCATACGGCTGCATGAGCGGTTCTTACAGAAACGGTGACATGTATATGGTTTCTTACAGAGACCCTAACTTAAGAAAGACTAACGATATATATGAAAATGCAGCAGACTATCTTGAACATTTTGATGTAAGCGACAGGGACATGGTCAAGTTCATAATCGGAACAATAGGTGATATGGATACACCTATGAATCCGGCAGCAAAGGGAACAAGATCATTTGGTGCATACATCTGTAACACAGATTATGAATCACTCAAGAAAGAAAGAGGTCAGGTTCTTGACTGTAATGTAGAAAGAATAAGAGAGCTTGCTCCACTTGTAAGATGTGCAATGGATGAGAATTATTTCTGCGTTGTGGGAAGCAGCAAGGAAATCAATAAAGAGAGTGAGCTTTTTGATAAGATACAGCCACTTATCAAGGTACAGGGATAACAGAAAGGAAGAATGTATGAATTTAGATGAGATGCTTGCAGCCAGCGGAATTACCGGGGGCGCTAAGGCAGAGAACACAAGAACTAAGACAGGCTTTGTAACATTTATAGGAAGACCTAATGTTGGTAAGTCAACACTTATGAATCAGATAATCGGACAGAAGATTGCGATTACTTCTAACAAGCCTCAGACTACAAGAAACAGAATACAGACTGTATACACTGATGAGCGTGGACAGATTGTTTTCGTTGATACTCCGGGTATCCACAAGGCTAAGAACAAGCTTGGTGAATACATGGTTGGTGCGGCAGAGAAGACAATCAGTGAGGTTGACCTTATATGCTGGCTTGTTGAGCCTACAACACATCTTGGAGCTGCCGAGGAGCATATCGTTGAGAAGCTTAAAGAATGTAAAACTCCTATAGTTCTTGTTATCAATAAGACTGACACAATCAAGAAAGAGGAGATTCTTCCGGTTATTGACTGTTACAGAAAGGAACTTGATTTCGTTGATATTGTTCCTGTATGCGCAAGAAACGGCAATAATGTTGACGACCTGCTTGATGTTATATTCTCACATCTTGATTATGGTCCGATGTACTATGATGAAGATACAGTAACAGACCAGCCAATGAAGCAGATTGTTGCAGAGCTTATAAGAGAGAAGGCACTTCATGCATTAAATGATGAGATTCCACATGGAATTGCGGTTGTTATTGACAGCTTTAAGGAAAGAAGAAATGCAAGAGGTCCTATTACAGATATCGACGCTACTATCATATGCGAAAGAGATTCCCATAAAGGAATTATTATCGGCAAGGGTGGTGAAATGCTTAAGAAAATCGGAACTAATGCAAGATACGAGATTGAGAAGCAGCTTGACATGAAGGTTAATCTTAAGCTCTGGGTAAAAGTTAAGAAGGAATGGCGCGACAGTGATATTCTTCTTAAGAACTTCGGATATGACAAGAAGAAGGACAAATAATATACATGACAGGAGGGTGCGATGGCGGAGGTTACTACTGTTACAGGCATGATACTTTCCGCCATGCCTGTCGGGGAATATGACAGAAGACTGGTTATACTGACTAAGGAGTATGGCAAGATAACGGTATTTGCGAAAGGTGCGAGAAAGCCTAACAGCGCGCTGATTGGTGTTACGAGAAGCTTTATATTCGGAACATTTGAGGTGTACCGTGGACGCGATTCATATACGATGTATAAGGCATCAGCTAAGGAGTACTTTGAAAATGTGGTAAATGACCTTAATGCCGTGTGCTACGCCTGCTATTTTGCTGAGATTGCAGATTATTATGGCAGGGAGAATCTTGATGCATCAGAAATGATTAATCTGCTTTATATCACTCTTAAGGCATTGGGCAGAGGTGCTGTCAGCCATGAACTTATAAGATTCATATACGAGATAAGAATGATTGCAGTTAACGGTGAGTGTCCGGATTTCTTCACATGTCACGAATGCGGAAGAGAAGATAATCTGTATGTATATTCATATTCAAGAAACGGACTATGCTGTAAGAATTGTGCCACAAATGTATATGATGGAATTACACTTTCGGGCTCAACGGTATATACACTCCAGTATATTGTCACAGCACAGCTTAACAGGCTGTATTCATTCACCGTTACCAAAGAAGTCCAGGAAGAATTAAGGCTTGTGGTAAACAGGCTGGAAAGCATTGTATTCGATAAAGAATTTAAGTCGAAGGAAATGCTTAATCTGACCATATAAATATTACATAAACTGGCTATGTTATCATATGCCAGTTTTTTGTATATTAAGGGGTAAAGATTTTATGTAACATTCAGACGAAAGGAGAGACAATATGCCGGATAAAAATGTGTCTCATAATAACCAGAAGAAAATAGCAGCAATTAATGATTATTCTGGTTTTGGAAGATGTTCTATTGCAGTTGAGCTACCTGTTATATCAGCAATGAAGATTCAGTGCTGTCCAATGCCTACATCGATATTTTCTAATCATACAGGTTTTGACAGCTTTTATTTTAAAGATTTCACAGAGAATATGCCGCCTTATATGGCAGAGTGGAAGAAGTTAAACCTTAAATTCGATGGAATTGTAACAGGGTTCTTAGGTTCACATAATCAGATTGCAATTGTTGAAGAATTTTTCAAGAATTTCAAGACCGAAGATAATATTGTTGTTATCGACCCGGTTATGGGTGATTACGGAAATCTGTATCCGACATATACTGATGAGACATGCCAGGAGATGAAGAAGCTTGTAAAATATGCAGATATTCTTACTCCAAACCTCACAGAAGCATGTATTATAACTGACGAGCCATACAGACCGGATTATTCCAATGATGAGCTTAAAAAAATTGCGATGAAGCTTGTTGCAATGGGACCATCTAAGATTGTTATTACAGGAATCCAGCGGGGCCATTATATTGGTAATTACTGTTACGAAAAGAACAGGGAAGACTATCTTATTAAGACTATGAAGGTTGGAACACAGCGTTCCGGAACAGGAGATATATTCGCATCAATAATAGCGGCAGACGCTGTCAATGGTGTGAATTTCCACGAGTCAGTAAGAAAGGCATCTACATTCATAAAGAAATGCATACTCAAGGCTATAGAGATGGATATTCCTCTGACAGACGGTGTGCCGTTTGAGGAACTGCTGACTACGTTGAAGTAAAAAGGAGAAGAATTACAATGGAGATATTATATAAGGTTCATAATAATTTATATGTTAATTTAACTAACAAATGTCCATATTCATGTACTTTCTGTTTAAGACAGACAATGGACAGAATCGGAGAGTCAGGCAGACTCTGGCTTGAGAGAGAACCATCATATGATGAGGTTATTGCTGAATTTGAAAAGTTCAATATGGATGAGTATGAAGAAGTCGTATTCTGCGGATTCGGAGAACCGACAGAAAGATTCGATGTTCTTATCAAGGTTGCTGAGTATGTCAAGAAAACATATGGCAAAAAGACAAGAATCAATACTAACGGAGTTGGAAATCTTGTTAATGGCAGAGACATTGTGCCAGAGATGGAAGGCTTGATTGACACAATATCAATCAGTCTTAACAATCCACACAAAGATGAATACAATGCACTTGTAAGAAGTAAGTTCGGCGAAAAATCATTTGATGAAATGATAAGCTTCGCAAAGGAATGTACCAGGTATATCCCTAATGTTGTTCTTACAACAGTTGACACAACCATATCTCACGAGGAAGAGGCAGAGTGTCAGAAGCTATGTGATGAGATAGGGGCTGCTTACAGGATTCGTCCCTGGGAGGATTAATGGCAGCAGTTTTATAATGTGACGTGTACGTATATAAAAACAATTCTTTGTTAAATACATTAAAAATATTGACCTTGACATTGGTTCATACTATACAATTGCATTATGAATATTAAATAGTTTTTGAAACAAAAATTATTGATATTCATGCAAATATATAATATAGTGATGCCTTTTAATGGCAGAAAGGGAGGTCAATATGCGCAGAATAACTAAAAGACGTCTTAGCAGTCTTTTATGTGCAGTTCTTATGCTTATTACAAGCATAGATGTGGCTGCATTTGCAGCAGGATCAGATGCGTCAAAAAGAAAGATTGACGTATGGGATATGGGTGCAGTACAGGAAGCAGATACTAGTAAATATAATAATAATATCACTGCTTCTGACTGGGATAGTTGTGCCAATGTATCCCAGGCTGGAAAATTTGTTGCTGGAGAGACAACATTTGGTGATCTTACTATCAATCATATAGCTAATGACAGATTGTTCTCAACATCAAGCAAAAACTATGGAACCAATGCTTTAGCAACAACAGCATATGATGATGGATATACAGCGGGTGGTATGTATTACTGTAATGGTACAGGAGGAGAGAC
>ENA-OROX01001317-OROX01001317.1-human-gut-metagenome-genome-assembly--contig:-NODE-1317-length-21212-cov-7.414142_pt1 | contig 21212 bp, 20 predicted proteins | sample MGYA00242133_ERZ509058 | MGnify/ENA primary metagenome ERZ509058 (study PRJEB26280, sample SAMEA2338751) | human gut metagenome | biome: human gut; feature: human-associated habitat; material: faeces...
GTTTCCCCTCTAAATGAGCAATACGTTCCCGATAATCAACTGATGAACGACGGATAATACCATGAACATCATACCCTTTCTCCAATAGAAACTCCGCAAGGAACGAACCGTCTTGCCCGGTAATACCTGTGATTAATGCTGTTTTCATTATTATCGTTTTATTCTAATTTTCATACGTTTTTTTCGCCATTCCTCATAAAGTAATCCGGGGAGTGTGATTACAATCCAAGCACAGCGTTTCAATTGCTTTTTAGGATCACATGCTATACGAAATAGGAACTCCATATGTAACCTGATCATCCATTGCGGAGCTCGTTTTTCTTCCAATCCGCTGTAAAATTTGAATGCAGCACCAACAGCAATCATCACTCCATGCTTTAAAAATGGTTTTAAGCGACTCATGAATATTTCTTGTTTAGGAGCACCGAGGGCAATCCAAATAATATCAGCTCTTGCAGCCTCAACACGCTGGGCTATGTCTGAATAGTCAAATTCATCTACTGTACAAAATGGCAATTCGTAGAACGTCATAGTCTGTACATCTGGGTTCCAATACTTTATAGTATTCTTCAATCCAGCAAGCGTAGCCTCTGACGTACCCATGAACATCATTCTATATTTTCTAGAGCTTACTATATCCTTGAATATCTCTGCGCCACAGTACTGCCTATATCTCACTCCATATATCCAGCGCAGGTAGAGTGGCACATAACTGCTATCACAAATGGAGAACATTCCACCGTTCACCACCTTCAGATATTCAGGATCACGGTTAGCTGTGTTCAAAATAACACCATCGGCCACACATATATAATCTGCTCGACCCTGACTTACAACACGTTCGATGGCACTATGCACCTTAGCATGGTCCATCTCATAGTTTATATTAAAAAAGTTATTCATTTTATTTATGAAACTACATGGGAAGATTAATCCATTCTCCAAGCTTTAAGTCCCATTTGTTATCTGTGAAAGTTGCCATACCACTATTAGGAAAGAATGTCAACTCCCCGAAATATGTCTTTCCACAAACACTATATAAATCCACCCTTAGAAAAGAATGTCCCTCGCTTAATTTTTCCGCCATCTCTATCATTTCAGACAAATTATATGGCATTATTTCTTTATGATCATAGACCGGTGGATACATTTTTTCTCCAAAAGGAAGTAAATTCCCATCGTGAGAATAGTAGTTGGCATGATGCTCTGTAAACCTACCATAGTCAATCTTAAAGCATCTCACTTTCCCATTAAAACAGAAAAACTTGTAATCTTTTAGTTCATTATAATTATTAGAGCACTTCGTACCTATCTCAACAATGCCATTCTTTACCTTACAAATTCTCCCCCCCCCCGACGTAGTCGGCAATTTAATCAAGTCTCCTAATTTCACAGACCATTCCTCTGGAGTAAAGACTCCCATTCCACTTGCGGGATAAAAAGTCAACTCACCAAAATATTCACATCCATCTACTTCATACAGATCCACTCGTACGAATGGAATATCTTTTGATAATTTCCGGCAGATGGCTATCATATTTTCCAAATTTTCCGGGCGAGCGACGGGATTAAGTCCCACGAAAATTTGGTGTCTCCATTCCATATCGTAGAAATCAATAGTTTCTTCCGTAGAGCGATCGCGTATTACCTGGCAATACTGCGGTTCACCATTAAAACAGAAAAACTTGTAGTCCGGCAAGTCTTTGGGAGTATCCTTTGTCCGTGGCGCTATAAACTTTTCTGCGATAATTCGTCTTTTCACGTTCTTGTATGGCCATTCTCTTGTAACAGCATAAAAATCTCGTTTTAGAGACTTTTTCATTTCTTCTACCGCCTTTACCTTGTCAAGTTTAGCTTTGTCTGTACAAATCACAACACGTCCGCTGTCGTGAGTGGCTTTCAGCACAAATTGGTCTGGCAACAAATCAAAGTCTATGTCTTCTGCCCTATCCCAAACACCAAGTGTGGGAATCACATACTGCTTGCCAATGATACCTGCCACATACTCTTTGACCTCATATTTATCAACCATCCGAGTATACAAGGGATTACGGTCATACAGTTTTAACCAGTTTATTTTCTCAGAAAATGTTTTCGGATGTTTCCAGTCTAGAAAATATCCGAAGTTCTTCTTATATTTCAACGACAGATATATCTTGTCTGGTATAAGGCTTGCCACCTTATACATCAGTTGTTTTATGGTACTATCCTTATGCATGATGCTTTGCTCGTTTTATTGCGTTATCATATATTCCCATCAATGTATGGTAAATCACTTCTTTTGAATATACTGTAGTGGCTTTTTTATATCCGTTCTTACCATACGTTATACACTTTTGCCTGTCATAATATAGCAGCCTGACAGCCTCACCCAACTCTTTGGCATTACCTGGTATCACCAAAATACCATTCACACCCGTGTCAATGATACTCTGCATGGCACCAATACTTGTAGTGACGACGGGACGTTTCAGCAACATTCCCCTCAATATCACGTTTGGGAAACCCTCATACCACTTGCTCGGTATTACAATGATACGGCTGTCAGTATAAAGTTGATTCAGTTCTGCACCTTTCTTAAAACCCACAAATTCCACATTCGAAGGACAATCAGCCGGTATATGAAATTGCTCGTCCAAATTCCCCGCCACCTTGAATGGGATGTTAGGGTTCAACCTTGCCGCATCGATAAATTCATAAATACCCTTTTCTGGGCTTACCCTGCCCACAAATGTCACCCAATCACCCATTTCCTTTTCCTCAATATCACTCACTATTGGTGGAATACCTGGTAATATACCAATACGGTTAGTATCTATTCCCATTCCCTCGAATTTACGTTTTTGAAATTCACTTTGAGTAATAAATACATCCACTCCGTCAAAAATATTCCGTGAGGTACGGGCATACCAGTTTCTCACAGCGTAAGCAAAGCTTTTTAGCCTGCTATTAAGACAATTATAACTTACACAATTCCACTCATACATTCCTTTCCAACAGCGTTCACACACTTCTCCTTTCGGATCAAGGCATAAACCTTGCGGACAAAACAACCTATAGTTTGGGCAACGCATCACCACAGGTATATTTCGTTTTTTCAATGGTCGGAAAACACTGGTAGATATAAATGGGTAGAGGTTTTGCACTTGTACTACGTCCGGTTTGTACTCATCCAACACCCTTGCCAGTTCCCATGATGTCTTGGGGTTATATATGCCCGTAAAAAATGCGATGATATTTCCCCACAGACTATCCCTATATCCTTCGGAAGTGCGTCTGAACCATTTTACTTCATGCCCATGGTCACGTAGTAGTTGCACAATCTCACCAGCCGCCTGCTCCTCTCCACTTGGACGGCCATAATCGTTATGGATATATAGTATTTTCATCAGCTTATTTTTGCTTTTTAGCTATATGAATTGCTCCCATGATACCCATAGCCGCATTCATTGCATTATATTTTTCAACAATGTGTCTACCGTTCTCACCCATTGTCTTCAACTGGTGGCGCTTGCCAATTATATCGTCCAATGTTCTTACAATGTCATTCTTGTCCATACTGTCAAAAAGCCATCCGTTTCGTTTCGTTACAAGTTCAGGATGACAACCATTATACATTGTGGTGGCTACGGGTAAGCCACAAGCCATTGCCTCTGGTATTACAAGACTCCAGTTATCCTCCATTGTCGGTAGAATAAAACAATCTGCCATTCGGTAGAAAACCGGTATATTTTCGTAAGGCACAGAACCAGCCATCACGACATTCGGTATATTATGTATTTCAATTATATCTTTCATTATCTTTTCCTTTTCACCAGTTCCTACAAAGACCATTGTGCATGGCACATGACATTTACTCTTGAATTCATTCCATGCCGCCAGCAATTCCATCACCCCCTTTCTATCTATCAATTGACCGACAAATAGCAGGACAGTCCCAGCCACTTGTAAATCTTCACGTAATGCGGCAACTTGGATTTCTGTTACCTTCTCCACATCACTCTTCATGCCTTCTACATCAGCTACCATGTGTCCGTAAGTCAGTCTGTTGTCTTTCCAACCTAACAATTTCTTAACATACTCGCCACAAAGTACTCCGTTACAGTCTATGACATCAATCCACTTACTGACAAATCTACGATACTGTTTCCGCAAGGTTCCTGCTCTCCTTTCTGTATGCTCGGTCCGCTCGTAGCACATCACATGAGGTATTCCTTTTATAGCTTTCACCAAAAGAGGTGCATATGTCCACTGCATAAAACCATCCGATACCAATGCCTCGGGTCTTGTCTTGATGACTTGGTGAATCAAGCCGGGGCTCAGAGGAATACGAATCGAACTTTTCATTTTTGTGGCATTGTCTAGTTTCTTTCCGTTTCCAATACGTAATTCATTTGTTCTGGCTATGGCTCGTTCGCCTAATATCGCTTTCAATTTCGCTTGCGCTCCTTGAGGACATGCATCACTGTAATATATGACTGTCAATTCGTGATTGCAGAGTTCGTCTAACGCGGCATACACAGGAATGCGATAGTCCCTAAAACTTCTTGTAACCCACGTAATTTTCACAACATTGTCTCCTTCGTTTTGAAATCTTTAATTACCTCATCATAGAAAGTTTCCATCTTGGCTGCTATCACATCTGTACAGAATAACTCTTTGATGGTTATTTGCGCAGCCTGTCTCACTCTCATTGTCTCACCTTTTCCCATCGACAACACCATACGTAGTTTTCCAGCCAGCTCATCGGGATTACGTGGCATCGAGAGAAAGCCATTTATGCCATCTTCTATTATTTCTTTCATACCTCCGGATGTAGAGCCAATAACGACAGCCCCACACGACATAGCTTCAAGGCACACCATCGGCATATTTTCCCACCATGATGGAAAACAACAAACATCGGCATTAGAATAATACGTGTATAAATCTTTTCTCGCAAGATTTCCCAAAAATTGACACCATCTATTGCAACCTTTGGATACTTCTTCTTTCAGATTTTCCGCATACGCCCCCTGTTTTCCCGCTAGCTTTAGGGTTATGTTCATACCTTCACGGTTCAGTCGCTCGCAAGCTCTATACAATTCCTGTACACCCTTGGTTCCAGTTATAGTCCCGGCATAAAATACAGTAAACCCATCAGTCGGTTTCTTAACATCAGATACGATAGGCTCATTACTAGAAAATGCAATAGGATTTCTTATCACAGTGAGTCGGCGAGGACTGAAACCGACATTCTCGTTCATCCAGTCTAACAAAGATTGGGAGCATGATGACACATACTTCGCGCTTTCCAACACAGACTCCTCTGCTTTTACCACCATTAACCGATGTAACTTCCATAGAGGTGCTTTGACTTTTTCCAAAGTGCCTATATCTAAAAGAGAGGGTGTATGTAGCCTCAATATAACTGGTACATTCATCCTACCAAGATAAAGCCCTTCCGCCCCATAATCGGCAACCTCTATGAGGTCGATATCCTTCAAATTCTTTATAGCTTCCAAAACTTTCCTACGATATGAATGAAAACGGTAAATCACACGCAGTTTTTTCATCTTGCTACCGCCCTCTACCGATGGAACGAAGAAAGCCCCTCCAGATAATCGAAACACCCTTATGCCATCTTCTACTGTGTCAGAACTTATACGGGTATCATCTGATGCCGTAACAATCGTTACTTGATGCCCTAAACGGATCATTCCATCAGCTATTTCTTTTACGTATGAAGCAATTCCTCCCGCTCTTTTGGATGGAGGAAATTCTTGGCTTATATAAACTATATGCATAATATCACAACTTTATCAATTGAACTATATATCTCGGTATGCCAATACTTAAATAATCAAACAGTGGAATGTACGAAAAATCACTGGTTCCTAATTTGGTACAGAAGCGGACAAGCATGACAGCCAGTAATAGCACTACAGTCCACATTGGAAATGACCGGAACAAATACGCTGATGATATGGACAGAGCAATGGGAATGAACATATAATTGTATTCCATAAACCGTAGCACAAACAATGGCGTGTTGATATTCAACATGATGAAAACCACCAACGCCATGGGAAATACGAAGAATAATTTTTCTGTTATGTCTTCACTCTTCAAGAATACAAAACCTGACATTGGTAAAATAGAACAGGTGACAAGCAGCGGAATCATACCTATTGAGACTTGTTCTCCCGAACCGCGCAATCCCCTGTTTATCGCAATACTCAATGTAGATGTATCGTCGAATACATTACCCAACAAGCTAAGAAATACTTTGTACACCAGAAGGAATCCTATTACTAAAAATAACAATTTTGTAAATTTCAAATTGCGAAGTAAGTAAATTACATAATACAACAGAAAAAAGAAAGCCGATGCGTGGATAAGCCCTGCAACCGCTACCAGCCATAATGCAAAGCGCTTGCTTTCATACAGATGTTTGGTAATGCCATAAAAAGCTACTGCACCTGCAAGCACCTGCCGTATGATTTGAGCTGTGTAAAAGAAAAATTCGATGAACAGCAAAAACAAGGCTGCGGAAAACAACACATAGCGTATGTCGATGTCGGAATGCCGGACAATGGTGTCGTATGATACGAATATCAGCATATAGCATAATACCGTTGTAATCACCAAGAATAGATTAAAACTCCCTAAAGTAATAATATGGAGCAGATAATTATATATATGATACAATGGTTCCTTAGGGATGAGCGAAAAGTAATTGATAAAGGATTTCTTTCCGGCAAAGTCAAATAGCCAATAATAATAACCCAGATCAGAACCAAAGAGTGGCTTGGTCGTATTTATATACGAAATGGCTAATGCCAAAATCATATATAAGGCATACCTCGTGTTCTTGGAATTATAGAATTCTGGTGTTGTGAACGTCATAATGAATGCGAGCATGGCACCAAGTGGAACGCTCAATAATGACAGAATGAATACTGGTAATAAAAGAGTATATACGTTATTGTTCATTTTAATGTTTTAGAAATTTCTTTACGCTTGCAACAAGTCGTCTTGAGCATAAACTGATACGTGCCATAATTCTTGCTTTCCAAGACAAGTGCTTTAGGAGGCAAATGGCATATTGCTTTGTATCATTATTATTTAGAGAAGATGATAGACAATACTGCAACAGTCTTGCACAATAAAAATGGATGCACCATGTTGTAGTTTTACAAAAACGACTGCCTAATAAGAAGTCGACCACGACAAGCAAACTCTTAATATGGGCAAGGCTATAGGTACTGGTTGCAGTCCCCTCATGCTTAAGGTAGTAATAGACATTTTGTGTAGTGAATACCACTGTACTTGACTGTTCAAGATATTGAGTTACACCTATAGTATCCTCCTGCACAATTATCCCCTTGGGTATATGAACAGATTTTTTATATAAATCTGTTTTATATAGTTTTATAGGTAAAAACATTTCTCCATTCCTTAGGCAATATTCTAAGCAACCTATTACGTTACGAAAGGACTTTCTATGGTTTACAAAAACATTTTTCCCTGTTTTCTCCCATACAAGTGTATAGCTACCAATACACAAATCCGCATTAGCTGTTTCCATTGTGCGAAGTAATATTTCCAATGCATCATTTGGCAAATAATCGTCACTGTCAAGAAAAAACAAATACTTCCCCATGGCTTTAGTTACTGCAAATTCACGTGCAGCAACAACCCCACCGTTTGGTCTGTGGTAATTCTTTATACGTCTATCTTTTTTGAACCATTCTTGCAGTATCTTCAAAGAATCATCCGTACTTCCATCATCTACTGCCAGCACCTCCCAATTTTTGAAAGACTGGGAACACACAGATGATATACATTTAGATAAATAAGGAGCAGCGTTATAAACTGGTATAACAATAGATATAACAGGAGTATTCTTATCCATTTAGATCAATCTTAAATTTGAAATAATCTTCCCTATATAGTAACTTACTGCCAACGCAATCAGTACATATATAAATCTTATACAGTCGTTGTTTGCCGGATGGATACTATGACAAATGTCTAATACAGGCCGATGCATTGCAAACACATATAAGGAGTTTCGTCCCATAACAGCCACCCCCCCAGCAAGTTGCAGTTTTCTTGTAAGAATATACGCAATAGAAAATGTAAAAGATATGCCAGCCAATGCAGATAGAATGTATAAAAGGAAATTATCCATTATTGTATTACTATATATATCATTTCCAATCAGATGAAGAACTTTCCAATCCCAAATATACATTATAATGAAAAACGATGCTGACATATACCATGGGATAGAAAGTAATCTTTTGTTATCTTTCGATTTGAATGCATACCCTAATCCGTAAAAAAACATTATGGACATTGTTGAATCAACGAAACAATGCAAGTGAATTCCTTTCTTGCAAAAGATGAAACCTAATACGGTAAGCATGAAACATACCGTAAAATAATGCTTGTTGGCATACTTTTGAATTAACGCAAAACAGACATTCGCCTCAAACAGACTTATTAAGAACCACAGTGGGCCTGCGCTGCCTTTCGGGTTCAGTACATTGACCTCATAAAGGAAACCTCTTCCGTTAAGTGCTAAGCTGACTAATGTACACAAAGTAAAAAATAGTAAATAAGCTTTTCCCATTTTAGGCACCTTCACGCTCAATAGTTCATTGAGACCTCTATCCTTATGAAGCATACCAGACAAAAAAAGAAAAGAGGCATATGAAACATATAAATCAGGTAATGCCCAAACTCAATCCCACTGTGTCCTAATACCACTAAAACGATACCTATCCCTTTCGCTACATCAACCAATAGATTCCTATTACTCATCTCTCTTCCATAATTTAGATAGCATAATATTATTGTAAACGTATATCATAGGCACACATAGCGTTGTAACTATTATGGATATAAAAAACGAAAGTATTGTCCCCGGCGTTCCAAAACAGGGATATAAAAGCCGCCACACAAAATCAAGCACCAAGATATGGAATGATAATATTACCAAAGAATTCTTACCAAGGAAGCACAACGTAGCTGCCAAGACATTCGTATTCTTTATATTACCACAAACAGAAAAGATTCCCACAGTAATACATAATGCGACAATCCAACCAAGACAATAATCGGCAAACTGATTATCTATTACATAAACTTTTACAAGTAATAATATTGTTGCCGCCATAACAAAATCCCCCCCCCACGAAGGCGTTTTAAAGGTTTTAGAAACATATTGCCTGCACCAAATAGTGAAATGTAGAACAATGTCTTCCCTATGTAAAAGTAATTCCAGCCTTCACACAACATTATATTCCCAATGATAGATATTACCAACAATACGACTATCCTCCTTCCTCTCGACTGTATATACTTTTCAAGTAAAGCATAGATTAACATCACTTCAAACAGGCTTATCAAGAACCAACAAGGAATGTTTGCACGATAATCATCCCCTATATATAAGTCTTCAATCAACATCAGATAATCGAATGGCTTGGAATCGACAAAGGAATATAACCAATGATAGACATACCCCATCACTACAAAAATCAGCCAAGGGGAGATAAGCCTTTTTCCCTTCGAACGTAGCAAGTCGTACAATGGCATACTTCGATAGAACATACCCGACAGGATGAAAAACACACCCAAGACAATTGGGTTGACGATTTCATCCAACAGGATTCCAAGAGAGATATGACTCCATACGATGATGAAGATTCCCACTCCCCTTAAACAATCTACACAATCGTTTCTCATTTGCGTCTTGTTCTACGGATTGAACCCATTACGCTGACAGCACATTTCATATAGTACTTCAATGCCATATTTCCCCCTTTCCTAATATCCGGTATTTCCGACTCTAAAAGATGTAATGGCTTTGAAAAATTATCATCATGCCTATGCTTAAACTTCACCCATTTCAAGTTGTAATACATCGACGAACTCATTTTTCTAAATTCTCTTACTCGTTCAGGAAACAGCATGTTCCCTACTTTTATCGACTTTATCCTGGCTCTCGTGTAAGCCACCCATTTTTCTGCCGAAAACGGCTCATTGATAAATGAACTTTCTCTATTTACATAATAGTATGCGCCATAAGGTGAAAGTAACACAACAGGATACTTTTCCAATAGTTCAAGAAACATATAAGTGTCCTCGTACCGTCCATTTACAAACCGCCGGTCGAAAAACGAACGCCTGAACAGCATACTACATACGATCGGTGGGAACAATCCTTTCTCATATCGGGCATAGACACTTTGGGCATCCAATTCCTCCACCTTCATGTAATGATAGTCTTGAAGCCGACCACAAGTTATCAAGACAGGAGAACCGTTCTCGTCTATTCTTACAACGGGAAAAGCCAGCCAATCAATAGGTATTTCACTTGCCTTTATCAGTTCTATATTCTTTTCAATTGTATCAGACTTCAAAAGATCATCTCCATCAACAAAAGTCAGATAATCCCCTGTCGAAATCTTTACCCCATGATTCCTTGCAGCCGACACACCGGCATTCTCTTGCTTCACATAAATTATTCTTTCATCTGCAAGATACTTCTCAATCTCTTTTTCTGAACCATCGGTCGAACCGTCATTCACAATGACCACCTCAATATTGCCATACGTTTGTCTCAGACACGACTCTATAGTCTTTGCGATATAGTTCTCCAAATTATATACAGGAATGATTATTGATACTTTCATTGTTCTACTCTTATTTTATTGAACAGGGCGATCCATTGTTTACCGATTGTTTCTATGTCATACTTAGAAAGCCTTACATACGCATTCTTACCCATAGCTTCTCTTTCTGACTGATTGTCCATCAGCCATCTCAACTTTGTTAGATATTCTTCTTTTTGAAATGGTTTGATGACAAAACCTGTGCCACCGTCTTCTATCATTTCTTTGATACCCGAAGAAACTCCGTAAGCAATGGTAGGACATCCATAAATAGCAGCTTCAAGAACCACCATAGGATATCCTTCGGAACTTGAAGTCATGCAAAGGACATCTGCGTTTCTATAATATGGCCGTGGGTCTTTGTATCCTACAAATCCTACTCTCTCCAATTGTAATTCTTTTGCTAATGTCATGAGATTCTTCCTTTCTTCTCCATCACCGACTACACACAACTTCCAGTCCTTATATTTCGATTCTAACTCGCTCCACAGATACAATAACCGATCGACTCGTTTGTCCCATGCTGTAAGTCTTCCTACGAAAAGTAAAGTTTTCATTTTTTCAGTCTTTATCGTACCATTGACTTTGGGCACAATAATTGGGTTATGGATAGAGAGAAGTAGCCTGTCATCTCTTAGTTTCAGCAAATTCTTCCACTCAGTAACATAGGAAGGACACAACAAGACGAAAGCATCGCTGTTCTCCAGAACTTCACGAAAGAAGGGAGCGTCAATCCGGTAAAAATCCCTTTTGGAAAAAAAATCTTTGAAAGAATGACGTACCAATGTCTTTATTCTATATGACAGGTTCTTCCCCTCAGAGTTGTTGTACAGCCTGTCTATTGCATTCCTGTTGTTGTCGATTCTAAACGAAGGGGCATAATGTAGTACGGAAATCAGTCTACACCCTGCCGTATGCAGTCGTTTTGTACCTTTCCAGAAAGGGCCTTGATTGATGATGACTCGTATCTGCTTTTTGGTCACATACTCCAATATGGCTTCAACATTAGCATCGGAGTCGATATTGTTACCATCAGGAAGATAAAAAATGTCAGTCAAGCTATTTGCAGTCTTGTGCTCACCACGTTTCCACGCAATCACGCAACAATTCCCCCCCCCCTTTTTAGTAAACCACTCAGCAAGCAAATTAGAGACCGTTTCCGTCCCACCGATACCGGGATATGTAAATAGAAAAAAAGCTATGTTCATTTCTTCAATTTTAGTAAAAGCATGATGCAGCGCATCATTAATTTAGACAATTCCAAATTTTTCATTGCCATCTGTATCGATGTTCTTTTGACAGTATTGGAAATATTTTTGATATATTCCGGCGATATCCTGCTCCTTATATATTGCAAACTTTCCCTATGATGGCTTATCGGATAGGGTGAACATAAATACTGGTAAAGAAACGTAGTCAGTAAATGATCTATCGAAGACTTCAACTCATTGCCAAGTGATATCTGCTCGTAGTATCGCGACACGAAACACACTGCATGGATAGTTCTATCGGTCAACTCGCCGACCACATACTTGTTGGTTCGGCTCATCGACTCTGTCCTAACATAATGGTTACAACATATTTTGTGTATAGGAACAATGATTTGAGCGAATCTCGCCAATTGCACACAAGCAACCAAATCCTCTGCCATGACTATTTTCGCCGGGAACTCAATGGCGTTTTTCGTATATAAGCTTCGCTTTATCAGTTTTCCCCATATATTAAAAAGCCCCCTTTCCAACAAATATTTGGAATAGCTTCGAGAATCGAGAATCTCATTTATCTCGGAGTCAATCACTTTTCTTTGTTTACCTTCCACCCAAAGATAATCTCCGATAACTATGTCGGCATTTTCAGCCACTGCCGTCTTCATCATACACTCGATTGCATTATGGGGCAAGTCATCATCACCATCAAGATGAAAAATATAATCTCCGGTAGCTGCCTTGATGCCACTTTTTCTCGCTAACGGCAAGCCCTCATTTTGCTTTGATATACAGACGACCCTTTTGTCAGCCTCTTGGTATTTCTTGATTATTGACAATGAATTATCGGGTGATCCATCGTTTACACATATTATCTCGACATCTTTATATGTCTGATTTACGCACGATTCAAGACAACTTGTCAAATAGGTCGAAACATTATATACAGGTATGATAATTGAAACCTTCATATTTTTTCTTTTAATCTATTGAATAACAACTTTGCACCTGGAGTAAGCAGGAAAAGCAACATAAAGCTTGACACCGCAAATGTTAGCACATGTATCATAGCGTTTATGCACCAATGTAGATAATTATCATAGGTCATGGTAATTATTTTTCCAGTCAAGGCTGTAGATGCACAAAAGGCTGTACCTAAAGCTATCAGATGCAAAACCATCACCTTCCAGTACATGATTACCGGCTTATGAAATCCACAATGAAACAGGAAATAAGGTTTCCAGCATACAACAATTGCAATCATACCGATCAGCATACCAGCCAACACACCAGATAGTCCCCACTGATATCCCAGATAAACGGCGGAAAGCAGGCTAAGCGATGTTTCCGCTATAGGTGCCCACACATCACGAAACAAGCCGTAGGCATTCAAAAATTGATCATTTGTACCACGAGTCTGCATAATGAACATATTGATTAATATCAACACCAACACTAATTTGTCCATCACGTATTCCTCGCCTAACCAAAGAATTATAAACGGTTCTATTAGGTGGTAAATAGCATACACCTCTATTCCTGCTACCCAATATCGAAACGATGTAAGTTCCTGAAATATACTATATGATTTTTCTACCTTATTTTCTGCCACAAGATTTCCAATACCAGCTTCTGTACTTCCAAGTATTTTATTGGCAAAATTAATTAGCTGATTTACTATCAAGGTATAATTTGTATAGTGTGCCACAATCGTAAGAGTTGAAAACATATAGAGAATAAATGGAGTAGTTTGAAATTGAGCGAAAAAAGCTATTTTGTGTACGAATAACTGTTTAGTATATCTGATCACTTCGGGATACAACTTCAATAACTTTTTTCCACGCTTAACTTCTGATTCCAGCCATGGATAGACTGATTTGATCTTTCTGTTTAATATTATGGAATAGAGTATTGCAAATACCAATTCAACAGCAACCCATAAATAGCAATTCTCAGTATATAGTGCAGATGTGATTTGTATAATGGCTTTAATGAAATTTGCTGTCTGAAAATAAGCGGTAACGACATAATTCCTTTGGTCGGCACCTAACAATGTCTGCTTGTAATTAAAGTAATAACCTATTAGCGATGATGTAAGAAAAGAATAATATGCAAAATAAACGAGCGTAATACTGACTTCTGATTTCGAGAAAATAAAAGGCAGGAAAGCACTTAGTAATATTCCCGACAAAAGTATTACAGTTCCAATGCGCCTGTAAAGGAATCCGAAAACAGATATTATTTCATTTATTTTGCCGTGATTGTTATCAAATAATGGCTTGTACAATACATAACCAATAGCAGATCCTATACCCAATTCTGCCAAATTCAGAAATCCCAATAAGTTTTGAAGTGTACTTGTCAATCCGACAAAGTCATCACTTAGATTCTCCAAGAAAATTTTTCTTGAGAAAAAAGATAAGGCCAAAGTAATGAAATAAAAAAACAGATTGACCTGAGCATTAAGTATCGTTTTCTTTACACGCGATTCTCTTCCTGCCATATACTATTGCATTTTAATGTGTCGGTTTATAATAATGCCATTCTTGTGTGAAATTTGAGCTTATCACTTTTGCGGGAACCCCACCGACGGTGCATTGAGGTGGAACATCTTTATTGACCACTGCGCCTGCGCCAACTATGCTGTTATATCCTATGACAACCTCACCCACTATGCAAACCATAGGGGCAAGATATGCTCCATCGCAGAGATGGCAGCCTTTCCAGTGTTACTGCCGATATTTAGGAACTGACTAACATTAACATTGTTTCCTATTATCGTGGAACCATTAATTACCATGCATCTTTGATGTCCCATATAGAAGCCATATCCTATCTTGGTAGTTAGAGGCATGTCTATCTGACGTTTATGTGAAACGGCTTTATATATCAACCGAAATATAGGTAAAAGAAATGTGTTTATTTGGCAAAGTCTGAACCAGGCAAGTACATTGCCTTTTAGTAGTAGCAGAAATACCCCCCCCCAGCCGATTTCTTTTTCGCAGTTACGATAATAATCAGAACCTATAAGAATCTTGACATCATTAAGTGTCTCGGGTATAGGAATCATCACTGAGTTATTCTTAAATGAATAACATTTGTATTTCATAAACAATCAGTAATTAATTGCTGTATATATTCGGATTTGTATCCTCCTTCTTTGTGTTTTTTAATGAAAGTAGTTTTTGTACCATTCGGCAAATGCCTTAACCCGTTTCGTAGTGATGTCGAAGGCTTGAATCCATAATCAGTTTCAAGTGGAGTTGTATCTGCGTATGTCACTGCTACATCTCCCGGCTGCATCGGCACAAATTCTTTATGAGCTTCAAAATCATAATCTGTAGGCAAGATACCTGCACGAACTAATTCTTCTTGAAGAAAACAGATTGACCTGAGCATTAAGTATCGTTTTCTTTACACGCGATCCTCTTCCTGCCATATTACCATTTTAAATTTACTTGCTATAATTCTATTCCCTAAAGAGCATAGGTTATTAAAAGTGGTTATTCCCTCGCTATTTAAATGATAAATAGGTATCGATTCTTTTATTCAACACACCAGTATGTTTTTTTATTTTACCAACAAGTATCGATACCGTGAGCGAACATCCAATTACTGTCAGATACATTACAATACTATTCTCGGTAATAAAAGTTATCTTCTTCATATAGTAATAGATGAACAATGTGTGAGTTAGCCACATATTCATCGAATGTTGTCCAAAAAACATTAATATTTTACCCCCCCCTACTCGCGCCATTCCATTTACCACTCCAAGGCAGAACATTGGTACTACAACGAGTTCAGTAATTCCTATCAGTGGTAGATATCCACGTACCAATATAGGGGTAATAACAAGGAATATAGAAATACCAGGGAGATCTAACCAGTGTCCGAAGTCCCTTCTTACAACCTCGAATAAAGAATATCGGGCAAAAACACTCCCCAAAAGAAAGATTGTAACATTGACCAATATCATTTGAATATGCCTTCCTAATATACCATATTCCCTCCAATTCACATACCCTCCGATAAGACGACTGAATATTAGCAATATAACAAGCGTAATTATCGCTTTAGACAATGTATATTTGTTAGAATTTAATAAATGCTGAAAAACGATAAACAACAGAAACAATTCAAGATAGTTGGAAAAGAACCACCATTCTCCATTATAGTCCGATGTTATTCCGAAAATTTCCATGAACATCTTAAAGATATCCATAGGGTAGTAGTCAATCAACATACCTATGACAATCGTTGGTATACAGATCCACCAAAAGTCTGTATAAAGTTTTCTAATTCTATCACAAAGCATTTTTTTATCAATGGATTTCTTAACCGCCACACATTCTAAACCATATCCTCCCAAGAATAAAAACAAAGGTACACATATCTGAAACGCTTTTATCACAGGAGAACCTATCCATTCAATAGAAATCACAGGAATCCGCTCAGGAAAACCGAACAAATGGAAAGCCAACATCAGAAGGATAGCCACTCCCTTAACCTCAAGACTATTTTCTTTTGTGAATATTCTTTCCATCTAAAAACTTATACCAATTAAACTGGTCATACATACGAAATGGTAAAATCGGTTGGTCTAATCTGTCGTCCATAGCAATCCGCCCCCGTAACTGCTCCTTTCAACCGTAATAGTTTTTATACCACTCAGCAAATGCCCTTAACCCATTTCTTAGTGATGTTGAAGGCTTGAAGCCGAAATCTTGTTCCAAAGGAGTAGTATCGGCATAAGTCACCGGTACATCACCAGGCTGCATGGCGACAAGTTCTTTATGAGCTTCAAAATCATAATCTGTAGGCAAGATACCTGCACGAACTAATTCTTCTTGAAGGATTGTTACGAAGTCAAGCAGACTCTCCGGATTGTTATTGCCTATATTATAAACTTTGTAAGGAGGAATAGGTAGACCATCCTCACCATTTTGTTTTTCCGGCGCATGCTGCATCACACGTACTATTCCTTCCACAATATCATCTATATAGGTAAAATCGCGTTGACAGTTTCCATAATTAAAGATTTTAATGTTTTCTCCTTTAACTAACTTGTCCGTAAATCCAAAATAAGCCATATCTGGTCGACCCGCCGGACCATAAACTGTAAAGAAGCGCAATCCAACAGACGGTATATTATAGAGTTTGCTGTAAGCGTGTGCCATCAGTTCATTACTCTTCTTAGTGGCAGCATATAAACTTACAGGATTATCTACTTTGTCTTCTGTGGAATATGGCACTTTTTTATTACTACCATACACGCTGCTTGAACTAGCATACACTAAATGTTCAACCCCAGTTTGAGCATTGTCGTAAGAATGACGGCAGGCCTCCAATATATTGTAAAAACCTGTCAGATTGGACGCTATATATGCATCCGGGTTACTGATGCTATAACGAACTCCTGCTTGTGCAGCAAGGTTGACAACTACAGTTGGACGATATTCTGCAAAGAGTTTATCTATTGTAGATTTATCAGCTATATCACCTTTTATGAATACAAATGATAAAAAGGAAGAGAGGTCTTTTAATCTCTCCTCTTTCAGCCGAACATCATAGTAGTCATTCATATTATCAATGCCAACTACCTTAATGTCCGAAATATCTTGCAACAGTTTTTTTGCAAGATTGGATCCGATAAAACCTGCAACACCTGTTACTAATACAGTTTTCCCTTTTAATATTATATTTTTTGTAAGCATATTTTGTTTACTGCCCGTTTTAGGTATTTGAGGATATTTTAATCCCTTTTAAATATATCTCTTGTATAAACTTTCTCTTTCACATCATCCAAACAACTATCATAACGGTTAGCGATAATAGCTTGGCATTGCATCTTAAAGGCATTCATCTCATTCACTACCTTACTTCCGAAAAAAGTACTTCCATCCTCCAAAGTCGGTTCATAAATAATTACTTCCGCTCCTTTCGCCTTAATCCGCTTCATCACCCCTTGAATTGAGGATTGGCGGAAATTATCGCTGTTTGATTTCATTGTCAGACGATAGACTCCGATTACGCATTTTCTTTCCTCATTGGGATTGAAATCACCACGGTTGTAATAGTCATAATAACCAGCCTTATTCAATACCCTATCGGCTATGAAATCCTTACGGGTACGGTTACTTTCAACGATTGCCTCTATCAAATTCTCCGGTACATCTGCATAATTGGCAAGCAACTGTTTCGTATCTTTAGGCAAACAATATCCACCATAACCGAACGATGGGTTGTTGTAATGTGTACCAATCCGTGGATCAAGGCTTACACCGTTGATGATGGCTTGCGTATCCAGTCCTTTCATTTCTGCATACGTATCCAATTCATTGAAGTAACTGACACGAAGAGCCAGATAGGTATTGGCGAAAAGTTTCACGGCTTCAGCCTCTGTCAACCCCATAAAGAGCGTATCTATATTTTCCTTAATAGCACCCTCTTGCAACAGGGCTGCAAAAGTGCGGGCTGCTTCATCTAAGCGGGTATCACCTTCTGGTCTACCTACAATAATACGGCTCGGATAAAGATTATCGTATAAAGCTTTACTCTCCCGTAAGAATTCCGGAGAAAATATTACATTTTCTGTATTAAACTTCTTCCGTACACTTTCAGTATATCCTACCGGGATAGTACTTTTTATGACCATTATTGCATCCGAGTTAACACTTTTGACTAATTCGATAACCTCCTCTACATGGGAAGTATCGAAATAATTCTTAACCGGGTCGTAATTGGTAGGGGCTGCGATTACTACAAAATCTGCATTCTTATAAGCTGCCTCAGCATCAAGTGTCGCAGTCAGATTCAATGACTTTTCCGACAAATACTTTTCAATGTATTCATCTTGTATAGGAGAAATACGATTGTTTATCTTATCTACTTTCTCTGGTATTACATCTACAGCTGTCACTTGATGATGTTGCGCCAAGAGGGTGGCAATGCTCATCCCGACATAACCAGTCCCGGCTACAGCTATCTTCAAATTTCTCATAAGACTTAACTTGTTTAATTCATTAATTCCGTTACCCTCTTTTTGCGGATATCAGATTGCAAAAACCTTTGATAAAAACCCCTCGAATGTATATCACAACCGATACGAGCATACATCCCGACTTTCAACAAATCTTCCGCCTTTTTCTGCACATTCTTGCCATATAGTCCAGCCAATGAGGGTACATTCAATTGGAAATCGATTTGATTCTCTTTCAAAACCTGATAGTCTTTCATCTGCATATAAGCATACCGTTCCGGATGCGCCAGCAACGGATAATAACCTTTCTTTTGAATGCGTTGCAGAACGGTCAGCAAATCCATCGGAGGGTTGAAGTAGGAAGTCTCCACCAACAGGTAGCGTTTACCTTCTTCCAAAGGAAGAAAATCCTCTTTCTCCAATCGCTCTTCAAAAAGATTGTCGAGCATATATTCCGCAGCCAACCTTAGCTCTACCATTCCATGATAGAGATGTTGCAACTCTTGGAACTTCTGTTGCAGAGATAAGGTTTCGTTGGGTATATCCTCCATGACGTGGGGGGTAAGCCAAACTCTGCGTACTCCTTGTTGCTCCATCTCCCGTAGAATTTGCAACGACTCTTCCATAGACTGTACCCCATCGTCTACTCCGGGAAGCAGGTGGCTATGGCAATCCGTCATACCTTTGAGTATGCCACTTTGCGAAAGGGTTGTTGTCCGATGAAACAGCCACATGATTACTTGGTGCTACTGCCGTAATAAGAACCGCTTCCATAACCGTATCGGTAGCCATATCGATAACCATATCGTCCGTCGGCACCTTCTGTCCCATTGAGGATTACAGACATATTCTTGTATTTCTTTTCTCGATAGATGTTTTCCAACTCCGGAAGCATGCTGCGTTCCAGCAAGCCTGCACGTACCACAAAAATCGTACGGTCGGCCAATTTCTCTATAATTTGCGTATCGGCAACCAGTTCAATTGGTGGGCAGTCAATCAATACAATATCATATTGCTGCTTTAAGGTATCGATTGCTTCCCGTAACCGGTCATCAAACAACAATTCGGTCGGATTAGGGGGAATAGTACCAACAGGGATGAAACTGAATGAAGCATGTTTCTCATCCGTAATAATAATATCCGAAAGTTTGTCGACCTGTCCCCCTAAATAATTACTCAGACCAACCTCGGGCGAATGGATATAGGCTGAGGCAGAGGCGTGACGAAGGTCGCCGTCGATAACCAATACTTTTTTATTCTTGATGGCAAGACTCATGGCAATGTTCATGGTCAAGAACGATTTACCACTGCCAGGATTGAGCGAGGTTACAATAATCACATTAGAGGATTTGTCTTTGCCAATCATGAATTCCAGATTGGTACGCAAGACGCGGAAAGCCTCATTCATTATGTCACGGCTTCCTTCTTTAACTACAATGGTATGTGCCTCATGCGATTTCGTCTTTTTCTTGCCACGGAAAGCCAAAGGAATCTCTCCGATAAAGGGAACACTCAAGCCATCCAAGTCTTTTCTTCCGCGAACACGAGTATTCATGTTCTCACGAATAAAGATGACGACCATGGGGATGAGCAGCCCCAAAGCAAAAGCCACTAAAAGAATGTTCTTCTTTACGGGAGCGGTAGGTATCATGCTTCCACCGGGCTTGGTGATGATGCGAGTATTGTAGGCTGTAAATGCCTGAGATAGTTCATTTTCCTCTCGTTTCTGCAACAGATACAGATAGAGAGATTCCTTCACCTTTTGTTGGCGTTCTACACTAAGCAGGTATTTGGACTGCTGCGGATTAGAGGCAATCTGAGAGGTCGCTTTACCACCAATGGCCTCCAAACTTCTGATTTGCGCACGCAAAGCCACCATTTGGTTGTCGATAGAAGAAATCAATGCGTTTCGCATAGCATCCAACGATTTGTCCATTTCCCGAACCAAAGGGTTCTTGGTACTACTATGTGCCACCAAGCTATTTCGTTCCAACAACCTAGTATTGTATTCATTCAGCTGTGTGGAAAGGCTTGCATTTTCAATGCCGGAATTGGCAGGAAGCAACTGGTATTTGTTAGTTTCATTGGTCAAATAATTCCTGATATATCGGGCCATATAAGCCTGGTTGTTCAATTCACGAATTGCAGTATTGGCTTCATTGGCCTGAGTCATATACATACTTGCCGCCGCCTGTACATCCGGCAGCAAATGCTCACTCTTGAAGGAAGATATATCATCATCCACATTGCCGAGTTCCCCCTCAATCACACCCAAACGCTCATTGATGAACATGGAGGTACTGACCGCTATCTGATTCTTGTCCCTTACCCAGTTCTCATTGTAAACGGATATAAGGG
>ENA-OROX01001341-OROX01001341.1-human-gut-metagenome-genome-assembly--contig:-NODE-1341-length-20856-cov-42.148647_pt1 | contig 20856 bp, 22 predicted proteins | sample MGYA00242133_ERZ509058 | MGnify/ENA primary metagenome ERZ509058 (study PRJEB26280, sample SAMEA2338751) | human gut metagenome | biome: human gut; feature: human-associated habitat; material: faeces...
GCTCACCGGTAATGGTGAGGGTGGTCGCAAAACGCTCCGCATCGAAGTACCAGCCGTTGCTGCTCTCAATGTCGATGCTGAAATCCGGATTGCCCTCGATCATTGCCCAGGATGCGGAACCGTATTGGGGTTCGTCCGTGGTGCCCGTCACCAGGCACATCCACTTGCAGCCATAATGATACACCGCATCGTAGGTTTCTTTTTCTGACTTATACGGGTCACTAACCGCTTCGCTTGCACTCCATTTCCCGCGGTTGTTCTCGTTGCGGATTGGGGTGCCTTGGTAATCTATACGTAGGATGTCCTGTAAGGCAATACCACGGCAATAGATATAACTATGGCGGTAATTTATAGGCAGGTTGTCAAACAGTGACAACTGTTTTAACTTGCCTATGATGATGGCATAGTTATTCTCTTCCAGTATGGGTTTCGTTACGCCATCGAGCATGCAGATACACTTCTCACGAGAAGACAGATACCAATAACCCTGCCGTTCCTCATCCACCGGGTTGCCACGGTGTGATAATATCATCAACGGCTCAGGAGGATAATTCTTGCCACCCGGCACCTCGCTATCAGGGTACATCACAGCGTTGATCGTATTGGCTGAGATGTCAACATGCAAGACACGTAGCCAGGAGGTATAATACTTGCCGCCACCTGATGTAAGGTCATTGACAACACCATATACAACATCGTTTTCTGCCAGTGCAGTAAAGTCGTTATCCCACCGCTTCTTCATCTTCAGGCTGTATGTGCCGTCTTCAAGCTGCGATACACTTTCGATAGTACCGGACTCGGAGAAGGAATAGTCGCTCTCCATGGCAGAGAGACGGTTGAAGATAAGTTCAAGGACAGTAAGGGAATCGCGGACTTCAAGGCGTTCAAACTGCGCGCGGCCGTCAGGGAATATTCCGGCACCCTTGCCTGCGACCATAGAGTCGATAAACTCGCCGAACTTCAACAGAAAATTTGTGCCGTCAGACTGGTCTTTGCGAAGGAACATAGCCAAGGAACGCAAAGCCGAAAACACGTTATTATCCGTGGCCGGTGTAGAGTCATTCCTTCTTATCACATACACGCCACTACCACCACTGCCCGTATAGGTCTGTCCCTTCAGAGTAAGGCTCTCAACCTTCTCCTCCAGCTCCCCAATACGGGAATAGGCAGCGGTTTCCCCGACAGTGTATATAGGGGAATCATAAGGCAGGTCAAGATTGAATTCAAATCCGATAATCCTTGACTGCCTTCCGTTCTCGAAATAGGCCTTGTTGATAAGGTTGACCTTTTGACCGATGCTGTAGAGGTTGTGAATGCCGTCCTCACTGTATGCGACATCCGACATCATCTTACAGTTATATGTAGAAGGGTCTATCTTTGATTTGGCAACGTACTTATCGGCTTTGTCCTTTAACTCCAACTGTGCTTCTGCTACCAGTCCCATTTCAGCTATCTTCATGGGATTCCAGCCCGATAAGATGTAAGTATCACCATTTTCGGGGATAAGCACTCCATCCGGAAGCGGTCTGCCGTAGTCCTCATTCCTGACTATCTCCCAAAGCTGTGCCTCAGGGTTCCAGCTACCGTTCTCCAGTTTCTCCGGCTTTCCCTCAGGGTCGAATGTCACAGCGAATTCCATACCATTCAACTTGCCGGATTGGAAAGTGATTTTCAATTCATTACCGGGAAGGATATAGTCCTTTGAGAAGGTAATGCCAGTATCCTTGAAACGGTAGGCATTCCACTTCTTTTCAGTGGTAGTCCCGTCGGCATTTTCTATTTTGTCAGTGTATTCCTTGGTGGTAATGTCCGACATCGTGCCGACCCTTCGGGGATAGACCTCATCGAAGATAACCACTTGTTCGATGGCTTCCTCGATGGTCATACCAGGATAAGCGTCTATGTACGGAGTTCCTTCGGGCAACATTAAGCGTTTTTGCACCACGCCGTTCAGTACTACAGTCTCATCAACGGGGCGGTAGTCAGATGGGATATTCTTTGTTGAGCCGAAAGCATAGATACGGGTGGCGTAGGTGGACCGGGATTCTGACTGTGGCATTTCCTGCACGTTTTTCCCAATCTCGAAATCCACCGCATCGCCAGACTCACAACGTCCGAAATGGATGATGTTTTCAGTCACCCAGCATTCGCAATCCCATTTCTTTGCCATAGAGAAGCAGGCGTCAAGGATGTTGATGTTGTCATAAGTCATCAGTAGCGCCTTATTCTCTACAGTGCTGTCAATGGAGAAAACAAAATCTTGTCCTTTGTATTTGTAACCAAGAGCTTTTAAATTTCTAAGGACTATACCGGCTTGAACATCAAGTGAAGCGGTGAGATTCCAGGACGCTTCCTGCCCGGCCACTTCGGGGGTATATTTAAAGATTTTGTTTTTCCATTTCCAGTAGTGGGCGTCAAGCTGCAACTCATAGTCGTAGCCTGCGTTATCGGTGTTGAATACCGGCTTCTGCAAGTCGCACACCTCGAACAGCCCGAAGTCGCACTCCACGTATGAACCAAGTTTGAAGAATATAGGACTCTCCAAGGAGAACTTTAACGTGATGTAGTCCTCCTTCATAAGAGTAAACTTACGCTTGCAGCCTTCATTGGGAAGGGTAGTAAGCAGGATAGCACCGGATATGTCTTTGATGTCGATTTGTTCCACGTCTTCAAAGTTCGGAGATAAAAAAAAGAGTGCCCAATTTTGAGCACTCACATTCACGACAATAGAACCAATGTCGTGAATTAGGTTCTGTTTGCCGGATTCGGTTCGTTGAACTTGGCTGAAATTTTTCCGAAAGTTCGGTCTAAACCCTGTGCGTAAGTGACACTCTTGCCAGTATAAATAAGATGGTAAACTTCGCTACTATTAGCCGGGATTTGAATATCAATCTTGCCTTTATAAAGCTCATCGAAGAAAGCTTTTTTCTTTGATTGATAATCGGACTGGGAGTTTCCTTCAATTGTAAAAGAAAGTGTTATTTCCCTCTCATCGACTTTAGGATTATTGATTATCACACGTTTTCCATGTTCTAACCGGGACTTATTCTCTATAAATTCTTTCATGGGTGATGATGCACCAAGTACATCAAGAAAGCCCTCTCCCATTCTTACCCCCCATGTTGTGTAGGCGTCTTGGGTATTTATCAATAAATCTGACATAGTTTATAATTTAGATGTATTGTTTTTCACTTCTGCCATATCTTTCTGAATTTGAATGATTGGTTTTACAATAGCTCCTGTATTTTCCGAAATCTGTACCAATTCAAGATAAGATTGTGCTATCAAATCTCGCGTATCATCAGCGATATTCCTTGTTTCCGTATTTATGGAAAGTAGAGCATCAGCTTTTACTGTTAGTAAATTAAGCGATTGAGATTGAATGATATTTTGATTCTTTATCTCTTCTCCTGCTATCTGCAGAGCAGTAAACCTACCGCTTAATTCTCCTGCATCTTCATGTGTCATTTCAGTACCGAACCCTCTGGAAGCTGAAGACTGGGATGTTGATTCCTGCGAAATCTTGTCATATCCGGTGGCTGCGGCAAGCTCGTCACGGAGCTTCATCGCTTCTTCAATGTAGCCCATATACTCGTTGTTCAACGCATTTCTTTCGGATTCCGTCAAAGAACCATCCTCCATACCCTTTGCAAACTTCTCATACCACTTCTTTAGCTTGTCCTGATAAAGTGTGCCTATCTGCTCGGAGAGCATAGCTTGCATAAAGTATTCCGAAACATCCTCGGCTGCATCTTTGGACGACGCTTTCATGTCCATAAGGGTATCTATGAAATTACTGTACACACCATCGAATGTAGTCTGTGTAAGCTGCTCGTTTATCTGATTATGGATTTCCTCAATACGTTCCTCCCCCTCGATAATCTTATCAAGATAATCTCTCACATCGCCATCTAATTTAGCCCAAAAAGTAGGCGCTTCTGACTTTAGTTTCTCCAACTGTTCAGTAGTCAGGTCAAACAATCCTGTCATGCGTCCGGTACCTATAAAATCCTTGGCGTCTTTGACTGACATGTCGAGTGCGTCGGCAATGTCCTGCCAGTCGCTTGACGAGGTGTTCTTTGCCATGCGCTTGCCAATGGAATGAGAACCGGCAGACGCACCGGAGTTTAATCGTTCACGCCCAAGTATTCTGTACGCCTCAATGCTCTTGTTGACAAGTTCAAGAGCCTCTTTGCCTACCTTGTCCGCTTCTGCTCCGTAGGATGTGTTGATGTATTCCAGCTTCTTGTCTATCAGCTCATCCCATATCTCATTGAGTTTGTTATATTCCTCGACCATCTCGTTATAGTGAGAATAATCGGCACCATCCAAACCCGGTATTAATCCTCCCAAAGAAATAACAGAAGTCAAAGCCCCTTTAACGGTTTGTAGACTACCGGTGATGATAGACATAGGCTTCATCAAGTCGATATTTCCAAGTCCGTTCAGCATCTCACCAAAACCGGACATTGTTCCTTCCATCCATTCAGGTGTTTTTATACCAAGCGTTTCCATGATACCGATAACTTGATTACCGGCATCGACATATTGCCCTATCTCATTAATTCCTTTATGTAAAGCATCCGTGGCTTCATATAGGGCTTTCTGCTTGCTGTTCTTTGCACTTTCAAGGGTGGCTTTGGCATTCTTCTTTTCTTCATCAGTACCTTCTTCCAAAGCTTTGTTATACGCTTTCTGTGCTTCACGCTGTGCATCCGTGACTTCTTTGAGGGATTTGAAAGAAATAGACATAGTTTCAAAAGGATCACGTTCTGAAACCTTATCATCAATCCGTTCGATAGCATCTACCAGTTCTTTAAGGTTTTCAGGAGATAAATCCTTTTGAGATGATATAAAGTCTTTAAGGTTAACTTTCAACTTTTTCAAAGTATCAGTAGAAACCTTGTCAAGATTACCAAAGACTTGTTCCCAATTCATATTTTTCTTGAATTGTTCTGCATCAAGTTTGAATATATCTTCGTTCTTGGTTTCTGTACGTTTCTCTATAGAACGGTCAATCTTTGCTACTTCATCCATATTACCTTTAGATTCCGCTTTTTTACGAGCTTCTTGAAGTACAGCAATATCATCATTGAATTTCTTTTCAATGGCAAGGCGTTCATCTGTATATGAGAGATATTCATTAGCGAGATTGCTGTATATCTTTTCGTTATTTAGGACAGCTGCTTTATACAGCGCATCGTAATATTTGTTCTCGTCATCCGACAACTCAATATCGGTAGAATCAAAAGACTTGCCTTTATTCTTCGGATTAGCTTCCCATGCAGCGCGAGCATCCTCAACTTTCTTCCGCAAAGCATCTTCTTTTTGTCGGTCAATAGCCTGCATCTCCTTTTCAAAGTTGAGTTCCATTTCAGCGATAGTCTTGGCAGAACCTTCATCCATAGCTTTGATTCGGGCTTCATCAACTTCCATCTGCAAATCTTCCTCGGTACGGATTTGGTCAAGTTCCTGCTTGGATAGGAGAAGTTTGTATTTTTCCTGCTCTTTGCGAAGTTTTTCGGCTTGGTTCTCTTGCTTGGTAGGGTTGGTTATGCCGCCTAAATCTTTAAATGCTTTCTCTTTTTCATCCAAATCCTTCTTAGCCGCAATATATTCCGCTTTCGATTTCTTTTTCGATTCTACAAGAGCCTTTTGTGCTGCTTTCCATTCTCTCTGAGCAGTATTATAGGCTTCTTTGTATGTTTGGGTTGTATTGCCTTGCATTAGAGCAGTGATTATTTTATCAACATTGGCAAGTTGCGCTTTGGCATTGTCAAAACGAATCTGCACATCAATAGGAATTACGCCAAAGCCAGATTCTTGAATTTTACGTTGTTCTTCCTCAAGTGTCATTTTAGCAGAAAGGAACTCTTGCAAAATCTGCTCACGATTATTCTCTGCTTCTAATAATTTCACCTTAACAGGCTTAGCATCTTCTTCTGCTTGTTTTTTAAGGCGGTTATACTCATCAAGTTGCTTTTTATATTTATTCAACTCCTGCTCAAGTATATTTTTGTCTCCATTAAGTTTGTTTTGAATTAAAAATCCTTGATTTGTACCTAATCTCAATTTCCTATTCTGTTCATTAATCTGGTTAGTTAAACGATTGATATTAGATATTATATTCTCGTAATTAATATTATCTCTTTCTTTATTAAGCACTTTCTGAGACTTTGCAAGTTCAAGTGTAGCAAGTTCTTCACGACTATACGCTGCAACTAACGCAGGGGAATACTGTTGTAGTTCTTCATAAGCCTTTATCTTAGCATATTCTGTTTCTATCTCATCTTGGATGATACGAATAAGTTCTTCTATTTTTTGTTTGCGTTCTTCTTGTTGCTTATTAAATTTCTCCTGTTCGTCATTAAAACGCTTTTGTGCTTTCTCAGCAGCAGACGTATGGTCTGCAAGAACCCACATAGCCGCAGCAGCACCCACAACAAGAGTAGTAACTAATACCAAAGGATTAGATAACATTGTTTTGTTCAATATTGCTTGTTGTACAGCTAATGCTTTGGTCGCTACAATATTCTTCATTGTAGCAGCTAATTGCAATTCTTTTGTCGTTATGTCATAAATACCATAGGTTTTAGAAATTGCATAATATGCAATAGTTGCGGCACGGTATGCGCCATAAGTCCCAATTAATCCAATTAAGATACGCCCTATTTCTTCATAATGCTCTACGACTACCGTAGCCATAGAAATTGTTTTAGACGAAAGGCTTTGAGTGTTTTCTCCTATTGAATTCAGCATTGAATCCCAAGCGTCTCCAAGATTACTTATCTGTCCTGACAAAGTTTGAGATTGTTTTTCCATCAGATTATAGAATTGCCCACCCTCATCCGTCATCTTCTTAATGACTTTTTCAACTTCGGGGAAACCTATTTGTCCGGCTGTCACCATTTTATTAATTTCCTGTTCGGTCTTTCCAAGCATAGAAGCAAGTTCTTTCACCAAAGGAATACCCCTACCCATAAACTGACGAACATCTTGTGTGAACAATCTGCCTTGTGTTTGGGTAGTACCATACAAATAAACCATATCTCCCAAAGGAATGGAAAGACCGGAAGCAATGTTGCCCAATCGTATCAAAGTATCATTCACATCTTTTGCCTCTGTTCCGTAGGCAAGCAGTTGTTTTGCTCCATCCGCAACACCTTGAAGGTCAAATGGCGTTTTAGCGGCAGTTTCAACCATTTGAGCCATAAGAGAATCAGCTTTTTCTTTACTGCCAAGCATCGTTTCAAAAGCGACTTGAGTTTTCTGAAATTCGCCTCTCACACGGATTACGTCAGAAGCGAATTTTTGCAGTGTAGCCAAACCACCTATTTTTAATAGCGTTTGCTCGAATCTACCCACGACAAGATTAGCCTCCGCTTGCGCACCCGATACCTTTCCTACAACCTTTTCATAGTTGCGTGTTTCATCAGACAAACCTTTTACAGCCAATTTCGCACGCTCTTGTTCTGCTTTCAAAGCATTTAAAGTAACCCGCTGTTGTTCAAGTTCCTTTTGCTTTGAAGTAATTTGAGAACGAATACCAACTTTGTCACCTTTATCGGCATTCTTATATTCAGCATTCAAAGAACGTACTTCTGATTGCAGATTAGCAACAACCTGCTTTTGCTCAATAAACCTTGCTGTAACTTCGTCAGTCACTTTTTGAGCTTTACCAAGAGTAGCAACCAAATCATCATAGGCTTTTCCGAATTTGTTACTTAGATTTATGGCATTGTCAATCAGAGAATCTCGCTCCTTTGTTGACTTGGAGAGTTCTGTATTCAGCGAATCAAATTTACTTTTCTCCCAAATGGGGTTAACTGTAAGAATATCCTTTTTAATACGGTCAATCTGCTCACGTTTTTTCTCTAATTCAGTTTTTAATCGCTCAAATTCTTTTACCCAATGGTCGAAGCTAAAGTTTTCACCTTTAATTCGGAGCATTGTTTTTTCGATTTGTTCAATCTCAGTTCTGAACTTCTTCACGGGAGAAGTATCTGCGTTAACACGGAATATAAGTTTCGGCATAATATTTATTTTAATTACTATTCAAATTTACAGTATATCCAAACCTTTTTAGGACTCTCGTTTATTGAATTCATGACATAGGAAAGAATGTCATAAAATTGTCTTTATTCATCAAAATAAGCCTTATAATTCCCACTTATGAATTTTTCTAAGCATTCAAAAACCACAATTCCTTTGTTGTGGGAAAATAATTATAAAGGTAGGCTGAAAGAGGTAATTTTGAGATTTTAGAGACTGCGGATGTACGACAAAGGAAGAATTGTCGTGAGAAAGTTTGACAGAGTGAAATTTTTAGGTAGTTTTGCCGGAAATAACTTAAAATTATACTATTATGGAAACAACCTTAAATATCGTATCTATTATCATTATTATATTTGGAATACTTCAAATCATTCTTTTTTTCAAAGTGTGGAGAATGACAAATGATGTTAATGAAATTAAGTCAAAGCTCTATGAAAGTAAAGATGAGGATAAGGAGTATGATTTATTATTAATTAGTGGTAAGTATGATGCAGCTTATCAAATATTAATATATAAATTGAGTAAAGAATTACATGATGCTTATCAATCTTTCAATGCCTCTTATTATGAAAAAGAAGTACAAAGGATTCTTGATATATATAAACCTAAATTCAAACAAATAGGAAAAGAAATTCCAGAGGATATAATAAAGTGTTCAAGTAGCGAATATATCAGAACGATATTAGTGTAATAAGAATAAAGGGTGATTCGTCACCCTTTATCTATTTTTCTTCTAATTAATTCTATTGCTTCGGACAATTGTTCAATCCCCACATTATCAATTTCTGTTTGGGCAAGTTCTTGACCTACTTCAAGGGCTTTTTTTTCATCACCATCAAAGATAGCAGTCAAGATAAATAAGACTGCATCCCCTACATCAGTCTTACCTTCTGAATCAATGTCGGGTATTGTCACACCTTTAATTTTCTCTTGAAGTGCATTTAATGTCTTAGGGGTAATTGCACCCAAGAAAAAAGTTCTATTGCCTATTTTTATTTTATCCATTATTTTTTTGTTTTAAAGATACTAATTTAAACTGGATAATACAACAGCGCACCCCGACTTAACGAGGTGCGCATTATTTTAAGCTGCATCTTTACCCAAAAACTTTTCTACAAAGTAAATCTGCCCCTTACCTGTTACTTTGGTAGTGGTAGTTACCAACACAGAACCGTCCGGTTTGGTGATTGAGGTCTGTTTCAATTCAAAAAGTCCCAATTCCATTGATTTCTGGGTGGGCTGGTTATAGTAATTACCTTTCTGGCAGAGATAACCATGCTCACGCATCCAGCTAAACAAACGGTTCTGACCGATATTCACTCCATTTTGTTGCAGTATCTTTGCTAATTCAGCAACCAAGCAAGAACGTTGAGAAGTTGAAACGGCATCAGCAAAAAGAACTTTGGGTGCATCTTTCTGAATCTTCTGTTCGGCTTCGATACGCTTCTGTTTTTCTTCTTTCAAGTTGGTTGCAAGCTGAATCAGAAAATCGGGTGAGGTCAAAGCCTTTTCAAGTGTATCGCTGGTCATGTATGCACCATGCTTGCGGATTGAAGGCAAAACTTCGCTTGTCACCCATTTGCGGAACGGCTTTGCTTTTTCGCTGTCACTGCGAATTATCACATCATATAAACCGCTTTCAGTTATAAATGTAACTTGTTGTTTTCCACCTTCTGTAAGGGTGTCCATTTGGCGGACATCCTCTAAATCCAGTCGTGACTTCACATTTCTTGCATTAGCAATGCCTATAACACTGCATACATCTGCCAAGCAAAACAAAGGTTCGTCACTCTCATTCATCGCGATTCTTACTTTTCCGAACTGCTCATTTTGGTAAATCCGAATATTATTCATACTTTTACACAGTTTTTAAAATTGAACCCCACCAAAGGACGCTCCTAACTTCATCCGATGGCGGGGTTTATACCTTTCAGCCGTTAGGATAGCTGCGTTGTTTCTGTTTGCGAATTTACCACTAACCGATTGCGTCACCTAAAAAATGTCGTGCGCAGTCACGACAATCGTTTCATTGTCGTAAATTCGTTGCAAACTTACGGTATAATCGTGCAAGAGAAGAACTTTTGTCACATTGGATAACCACAATTACCCAATTGTGGTTATTTTATGGGTGGTGGTCTTGTTTTGAGATTCATAACTATGGAATTTATAAGGCAGCCCCTAAAGTCGTGCGAAGGCTGCCTTTGGATAATCGTGTTAGTTTAGTTTTTAAATATTAGCTTGTACAAGCCCGAAGTCGGTGACGAGAACATTGGTGCATGTCCGGCTATTACCATCCGTTTGCGTTCTTCTGGAAATACGTCTTTCAGCTTCTCAATATTGCTTTTCAAACGGTCTTCTGTAAAAATACAACCGCTTGCCTCTTCGAGCATGAAGTCGTTAATCACTTTTATTAATCCTTGTACATAAAGGTTATTCATGTCAATTACTAATTCTTCTGTTTTCATATTCGTTATATCTTATGTGTTTATACTATCTTTGCAACTAAATTCATAGTGCGCATAATCGCATTATGTGTTTATACTATTTTGAGCGCATTGCCTGTGAAGGTGGTGCGCTCTTTGCTTACCACTGTTTTACTTCTTCTTTCAATTCGTCATACTTGCCGTTCATCAGCATTTCGACTTCACGATGAAAGTTTATATCAGTCAAGCGAAACTCTATCAAAGCACGCTTGTACGCATCACCTTTTTTATGATTGCTTATAAGGCGCATCATTTGTTTGATATCCAAGCCGTAACCGTTTTTGCGATTGAGATTCTTAGCTCTGCACATATCGCTCTCTCTTAATTGTATTGCTGCCATAGTTACGCTATTTTAATGAGATTGCACTTCTTGAAACATCTGTATTCTTCTTTCTCTGTGTCCCAGTACACTTGCAGATTGTCATTCGGCTTTCTACCTGTACCTTTCACCTCACCGATAAGATTCTCTTTGAGAGTGCCAAAGGCTTGACGTAACGTGCCGTCTGTCTTTTTGAAGTAGAACTCTACTATCTTTACTTTCAAAGCCGCTTTCAGCTTCAAATTAGCCCATGCGCATTTTAACGCTTCACTCATTGAATAACCGTTCTTGCGAACAAACTGCCATGCTAAACTCATGACCTCTTTCATCTGACTTCTAAATTTTGTGCTCATACTACTTATGTTTTATGTGTTAATACTATTTTGTTGTACTTTCATGATGCAAACATACTACTTTAATAGTATAATTCAAAAAGAAAAGAACTATTCAATTAGTATATTAACCTTATTTAATACTATTATAATAGTACAATACACAAAGAGACGTACCTTTGTATAAAATTAAAGTACACGATTATGAATCTAAGAATTACCGAACACTGCAAAATGCAAGGCATCACCTTACAGGAATTAGCTGATAAAATGGGGGTAGCCCGTTCGACATTAGCTAATACATTATCAAAAGGCAATCCTACCATTGAAACCCTATCCAAAATAGCGGACGCTCTCGGAGTTGAAGTAACAGACCTATTTGAAAAATCTTCCGATGAAGTTATAGGAGCCATCCGGATTGGGAGCAATACCCATGTCGTGAATAGCAAGGATGATATTAAGAAGTTGGCGGAAAATTTATAAATGCCTATGTGGACTAATAATTAAACCCATATATTGTTATAACATTATTTTAATAACACTATATTTGTGCAATAATCAAGATAATTATGATAAAATCAATTTCAATAAAAAACTTCAAATCCATTGTTGACCTAACAGTCGATTTAGGGCAATTCAATGTTTTCATTGGTGAAAATGGATGTGGAAAATCTAATATACTTGAAGGCATTTCTTTAGGAGCAGCAGCAAGTGTACATAAATTAGATAGGGAATTTTTTGCCAATAGGGGCATAAGATATACAGAGCCATTTTTTATGTATTCTGCCTTCGATAATAATGATAATCGCTATATATATATTGATATTTCATTCTCAGAATCAAGTATTTTCAACAAAAACTTCAAATTAAGGTATAATACTAATTTAAAACCTGCACAATGGGAAGATCTTTCTTTCAATGAAATGATTGAGAAATTACATGAAACTATATCTAAGATTGAGTTAACAACCATCAAAGACAAATTACCATCTTTAAAAATTGAAAAATCTGACATACAAAAACTAATGAGTCAGTTTAATGAGAATTTAAAAAAAATAAATCTTAACACAAATAAGCTTGAGTTTACAGTACCTTCATTCAACAATAGTCTCCAAAACTATAATATATTTTCTCTTGAAGAATCTATTTTGCGTAAATTTGATGCAGATAATGCTATTCACCCATTGGGAAGAAATGGAGAAGGTCTTTTTGCGTATTTAAAAGAGATTTCTCAAAAAGAAAATGGCATTGAAATATTAAAAGAAATAAAAGAGAACTTGTGTATATTAGACTGGTTTGATGACTTAGAAATCCCGAAAGATCAATTATCAAATGAGTTTTCATTAAGAGTAAAAGACAAATATATAAATGATACTCTCCATTTCTTTGATCAACGTAGTACAAATGAAGGGTTCTTGTATCTACTGTTTTATCTGACATTATTTATTTCAGATGACACACCATCTTTTTTCGCAATTGATAATTTAGAAGCATCATTTAATCCAAAATTGTGTCGAGAAATAACTAAACGCTTAATACTATTAGCAAAGCAACATAATAAACAAGTTATTGTAACAACACATAGTCCTGCTATTCTTGATGGACTAGATATCACAAATGATAATGAAAGATTATTTGTCATACGAAGAAATATTGATGGCTATACTAAAGCTAATAGAATTGAATATAAAACAGATACTAACTTAGCTTTATCAGAAGCATGGTTAAAAGGATACATAGGTGGATTACCTGAGAATTTCTAAATAAAGAAGAATATGATAACTTTTGGATTAATATGTGAAGGTCCTTCCGAATATCGTATTATCAGATATTTGACAGAAAGATATCTAGGAGATGAAATCGCTATAAACCCTAAACAACCTGAAATTAAGGGAGGAAAACAGATTGGATTTGGTGGTTGGCTCAACGTTCTCAATTATTGTACAGAAGCAAATTTTGATGACATTCTATCTACTAATGACTATATTATGATTCAAATAGACACAGACACTTGTGCAGAAGTTGGATATGATATAAAAATTAGAAAAGAAGATGGTTCCACCAAATCTGATACTGAATTATATGAAGAAATCATATCTCGTATACTAAAGAATATTCCTGCAGAAAAGTTTATCCAATACAAAGAGAAAATTATATTTGCAATTTGTTTTAATGAAACGGAGTGTTGGTTATTGCCAATATATTATACAGATAAAAGAAAGTGTAGTACAACCGGATGTATTAATAAGCTTAATCAACAATTAGCTAAAGACAAATTAGGCATTCCTGAAAAAGACAAAAACTCACCTAATGCTCAAAAAGTTTATGACAAAATTTTAAAAAACATCAAAAAGGCTGAGGTAATAAAAGAACATTCTCAATATAACTATGGATTTAAAAAATTCATAGAGCAATTAGATGTTATAAAAAAAAAGTAAAAGAACAAGGTGATCAACTAGATGAGCCTGTCATTGACCAAAAATACGATGGGAAAATTATTTCTATAAAACCTCATGGAGCAATTGTGGAATTTAAATCTGGTTTTGTTGGTTATTTGAATAAACATCATCTAAATTGGGAGCGAACTAAAATACTCACAAAAACAAATTTACAAGTTGGTGATAAAATTAAAGTTAAAATAATAAAGTTTAAGCCGATTGCGATGAAGTATATTCTTTCTCATAGGATATTGCTACCAAAACCTATTTCTAAAAAAAAGAACCGAAAATTATCAAAAAGATAAGCCGGATTTCTCCGGCTTTAACTTTACCCATTAGCATTTCCCATATAAGTTCTACGAGAAACCTGCTTATTCCAACTCGTTCCATTCTTGTTGAAATTTCCCAAGTACCGCCCTGTAATCCGATTCACAAGATTATTAGGATTACTTGCATGACTTCCGTAACGCCTCTCTGCAATTCTTGCAGCTTGTCGGGTAATATCCCAACCTGATTTAGTTCTTTTTCTGACTCAACTTCAAATTTTAAAAAGTTAAACAATATAATTTTGCCATACCTATCTCTTTTTTCTGCGATTTGCCAATTCCTTGCCACTGATTCTATTCACCTTCTGACCACCATATACTGCGTGTAATTTATCCCGTTGCATCATCAACAGATTCCTATAAGGGATAACCTCAAACACTTCTGTATAACTCAGATGAAGCGTGTCAATCAAATAGGCAATCTGCCCGAAGAACGTTGTGTTTCCTACTGTTTCGGTCTTGCTGCCAGCATCGACACGTTCCTCATCGAGCTGACACACTGAAAAGCCGATATATCCATCATGGAGAAACACACCTCCAAAGCATTCCTAACTTCTTCAAAAGTCCCGTTCTCCAATTCTTTGACCAAACTATCATTCCCGCAGATGAAGCATGAAATACCTTTCAGCATATCTTCAGTAGCTTCAGGAAGCTCTTTAATAGCCTCCATTACATTATCTCCAGTCATGCCGATATTGGAAAAATGATGAATGACACGACAGATAATTTTAATTGTAGGAGGTTTAATGGTATAAACCATCCCTCCTATCTCCACATTCATGAAATCCAGCCCTAACAAAGCATCAGAAACTGTTTTTGCTGCTTGATTATTCATAACATTAAATTAAAAAGGCGGTGAGCAACCACCCACCGCCATCTGAAAACAATCCTTTTACTGAAAAATTATCAACCTTCCGGCACTACAACTTCCGATTCGTCAAACCACTTTTCGGAAGCCAATCCATCTACACCTGTGGAAAGGGGAACGGCCGAAACAGCCAATCCGACAGCCTTATCGGTATTAGAGCCACGGGCATTGATAGCCGCTTTCGGAAACACAACATAAACTCCGTCTTTGGTTTTACCAATCACACATTTATGAATAGGCTTATACTTGCCTCTTTCCCAATTCTTTTCTGTGGCTTTACCACCTTGTAAATCAGCCTTTGTAGCATAATCATACTCACCAATGGTGAAGTTGATTTTCACCTCACCCGGTTCAGACGTTTCCCGGTAGTACTCACCAGTCAAAGCGTTTTTGTAACGAGTTACACTTGCCTCTGCTTCTTCGTATTGATACGTGTCACCATGCACATTCTTGACCCGCTTCGTTGCTGCGTTTTTCAAGATGGTGGCTACTTCTGCGCCTGTTAATCCGGCAGCTGGAGTAGTAACCGTTTTAATCGGTTCTGCATAATACAGTTCGTCAATTTCTACTGCTGTAATCATATCATTTTACATTTAATACATTAAACAAAATTCTCACATTCACATAATGACACTTCAAAGCTGTGTCCGCTTCTGTACCGATAGAATCAATAGAGTAACGATATGTCATACCATCATAGGTGCTTACTACATCATCAAACAGCTTGCCAGCCTTTCTTTCAAGTTCGTTAAGCCGGATTGTGTTCGCTTCATTCTCACTTAAATTGGGTACACATAGATTCACTTCTGCGAAAGATTTCTTCCAATAAGTTCCCGTCTGTTGTTTCTTCGTGTGGATGACAATCCTTTCGGACTTCAATTCACCCGTCAGCGTTTCTCCTGCTGGTACTATGTCTATTCCGAAAATCTTGCAGTCCCGGTAGAGGATGTTTCCTATGTCGGTGGTTACTATCATCGTTCAAATCTATCTTTCAATCTTTTTTCTGTCCTTATCGCTGCACTTCCTGCAACTTCAAATCCTTTGGATTCCACGAATGAAGCATAATCAGCTTCGTTTTTCAGAATTAAGCCATCTTTATTAACCTCATAATCATTCGATTCTCTCAAATGTTTTGTGTGGTCTTGATAGTTTCCGGTAGCTTTTGCATCTTCAACAAATGCCTCTCCCTCTTCTTTCATGCCAGCAACGACTTCGCTTGTTCCGTCCTCAAAGAACTGGTCAACATCCGAAAAGTCTGCATCTATTCCAACCATATTACTCTGTAGGAAAAATAGTTTGTTTCCAAAGGACTTTTAGCAACTCCTTCACCTCTTATGCTTCCATCGGCATTCAAACAACGAACCTCTGCACCTGCTTCAACCTTTGACGGCTTGTCAAAGACTACCTTGTACTTGAAATCATACAAAGCACCATTGATAGATACTTTCTTTTCCGCACTCACATCATCACAACGGCATCTGCATATATCCTGCCAGCTCTCACCACCTGTGCCGGGAATAGGTCTGCCGAACTCATCCTTATCCATCGGGGTGATAACCTTAACCTGCAATATGTGTGGAGCGAATATCATAAGAAAGTCACTTTAGGTTTGTTACTCAGTTCGTCTTTCAAGCCGTACTGCTTACACAGAAATGAATAGTAATCCTTAATGCCTTGAATGTTCCAAGACATAGAAAAACCGCTTTCGCTGATGGAAGTGGCACGAAGCAATAGAGAGGGGATGAACTTCGCAATTGCCACCGACACCCGTGTTTGGCAATCCTCGTTCATCTCACCCCCTCCGCTTATCTTTGCGTTCAGACATATATCGAAAAGGTCAGCCTCCGACAAGTTAACGCCGAAGGTCTGAAACTTCTGTAATATATAATCGTTTACTGTCATGCGTTCATCTCACTCAAATCGAAGTTCACAATCAGGTTCGGGTTCGCAATCTGCGGAATCCATTCGGCTGTGTATTCCAGATAGCGACCATTGCCGTCCTTGTAACCTGAAATCAGCATATCGCCATCTGCCTGAGTGTAATTACGTCCCGGTACACCATCCACAGCTTCATAAGGAGTGTGGAAGCGCATATAACCGATTTTATCCTGCGGAAGCAGGGAAATACGACCATCTGCATAAATGGGGATATTCTTACCTGTTTGGTCTACCACATAATCTTCCTTGATTTCAATAGCCGGAAGTCCGATACCTGTAAAAATGGTAGAAGCCAGTTGCGAGGTGATAAGCCCGGTAGACATATACATTTCATTGCCTGTAAGCTGCATTTTGAACTTATCTCCAAATTCACTTGAACCGATAATATTCTTGATGAATGTGCCACGGCTCATAATCATCTTGGGGAATGTGCCGTAAATAGATTTCAGCTCATTCAGTTTCTGCTGCAAGTAAGTGACGAAATAGTCTTTATCCTCTGTGTCCGGCTTGATAAACTTAAACGGCAAGTCGATGTTCAATAAGTCAATTCCTCCGGCATTGTCGTCCTTGTTCTTCACGCTTGCTGCTCCAGTCATCAACAGAGAGCCTACGATAATGTCCATACGCTTGTGCGGTGCCAGCAATACCTGACGGTAATCGTCATAGATGAAGTCCACGATGTCACGCATGGCTGCTTTCTGGTCTTCCGGTTTGGCGGCATTATACTTATCTATCAAGTCCTGCAAGTCAGACAAACGGTCGATTGAGATTTGATAGCGGTCACCCAAATAGGCAATCTCACCATATCCGGAACCGATATTCCTGCGTTCACGGATAGGCTTTTCGCCATAACGGGAGTTGATGGAACCAGCCATCACGCCAGTAACCTGACCGATGTAGTCTTTAAATACACGAGTAGTAGTCCTACGGAAGCCCAAATACTGCTGCCAATAAATTGTGTCCTTTCTTGTCTTGAGGACACGCTGAATCACTGCATTTACAATGTTCGGGTCATTAAACAATGTATGAATAGTTAGCATCATATATTAGTCCTCCTTTCTTTATTTTGCCATTATACCTGCGTTTTTCAACGCTGTCAATAATCCGTTAAAGTTTTCTACCGACACCGTACCAGATGCATCATTCACTTTGGCTGCCTGCTTTACACCTCCAAGAGCAGAAGTCGTAGCTGCTGTTAAAGTATACTTGTTAGCTTGTGCTGCAACCCCATCCAATTTGGCTTTATCTTCCTTGCTCATCAATCCGTCCCGACTGGAAGAAGCCTTAGGAATTGATACAGTGTCTTTTTCTTGTTTGACATCCTGAGCATTAAACTGGAAGTGCGGCATATTCGCCTTGTCAATATCTGCGAAAGGCATTACCAGCTTGGTCGGTTCGATTTCAAACGCACGCATCAAAAGGGAAACCAATACTATGCCATCCTCTACCTGCTTCCTTTCATACAGAGCTGAATTTGCGATAACTTTGGGCGTTGTACCATCTGCGGCTGTCGCTTCGTAAAGAACTGTTCCAGCTTCTAGATTTTCTCCAAAGTCTGCCGCTAACGTCAGCTTATCAAAAGCTTTGTCAGCCTTGTCAATAGCGTTGATTGTCGCTCCATGCGCACCGTTACCCAAGTGCATACCTTTGTAAGCCAAAGAACGTTTCTTGATTTTCAATGTGGTATTGGAGCCTGTCGTAAACTTCTCATATACTTCCACACGGATAGCCACTTGGGATGTTTTCTTCACCAAGTCAGCTGCAATCGGTGTGAATGAGGGCAAGTACGAGCCGACAACGAGGTTGGTTGTGTCCAACTTATACGGACCTCTGCGTCTGCGTCCGGTTTCTACGTCGTAGCGTTCTTCCTGCTCAACTTCCGGTTCAAGATTATACTTAAATCCTGCTGCCATAAAATCACTGTTTTTGTTGTTCTACAATTTCTTTAGTGTCGTCTGCAATCATTTTCGCAAACGCCTGAGTCTCATTCTCCAGTTCTTTTTTTGCTGTATCTGGAGGAACTACACCCTTAAAGCCGTCATTCGCAAACTCCTGCTTCAAGTCCTTGAAGTATGCGTCCAAGTCCTCATCGTCCTTAATGGCGCATCGTTTGGCGTAGTTTTCGGGAATACCATACTCCTTTGCCTTTGCCAAAATCTGCTGGCTACGTGTTGCTTGAGCCTTTTCCGTTTCAAACTGTGTTAGCTTATCAGAAAGGTTCTTGTTGGAGTCAATTAAAGCTTGCGCCCATGCAGGCACATCGTCTTTATTCTCTTCCGTTTTGGTGGTTGTGGTAGTCTCGATTGGCTTACCGTCTTTAAGGTTATGCCTCTTCTCGTAGTTAGTCACTGCCGTTTTTGAAGCATCCCCGGCACGGAAATCACCATAGGAATTAAGCACGTCCGAAAAGCTGATACCCTCAATAATAGAGTTTACCTTTGTCTCGTCCGTTACACCCTCTGCCTTTTTAGTAGCGATTCGGGTTAAGATAGCAGTGTCCACCCCAGCGAATTTCTGTTGTAGCCCTGCTAAGATTTGTTCTAAGATTGTCATACCGTATGAATTTGATTTATAAATTTCTACGGTAAATTTCGCTATTTATAAAGAGGGTGAGAAATAATCAGATAGGTGATACACGACAATAAAACGATTGTCGTAAAATGGTATAAAAAAAGGCGTGAAACCGAATGAATCACGCCTAAAATATATCACGACAAAAACTTATACTTATACTCCCAACACTATATTTGCATCAATATTTAGCTTCCGGCTTATCTCACGAGCAACTTTCAAGGTTGGTTCACATTTACCAGATATATAATCACTTAATCGTGATGGGCTGACACCAACCAACTTTGCAAGTGATTTTTGATTAAGCCCCATTTCGTACATACGAAGTTTAAGAACATCCACAAGTGTTGGTTCTCCCAATGCAAAATGTTCTTCGGAATAATCAGCAACCAAATTAGAAAGAAGCTCCAATTCTATGCTATTTGGGTCATTCAAAGGAGTATCATCTTTCACTAATGGAAGAAGTTCCTCTACTCTTTTCACCGCCCATTCATATTGGGCTTGATTTTCTATCTTTGTCATAATCCTAAATATTAGCGCAATCTATTTTATCATATTCTTTATGAGTACCAATAAAGCGAATATACACAAACTGAATAGTGAATTTAATCACTACTACCAAACGATAGTTATTGCCTTTGATATTGAAAACATAGTGTTGATTACCTACACTATCAACGCTATTAAACGTTTTCTTAATATCGGCAAAACAGGTCCACTTGCTTCTTTTCACAATGGTAGTCCATTCTTGCAAAGCGACCTTTGAATCGGGATGGTTCTCTGCATATTCTTTTAATGCTTGTTCGGTAAATATTCTCATTGGTTACTCAATTATCGTGTGACAAAAATACATATATAATTCTATAATTCAAAATTATATTCTAATATTTATAATTTAAAAGAGCAAAAAAAATAGCGGCAACTCTTTGAAGCCACCGCTAACTATTTTTCTTATACTAAAACTATAAGTCCCGTAATTTTTCTAACTAAGAGGCGTTTTTCTTTCCCTTATCTCCGATTTGCTCATTCTTTGCTGCTTGTTCCTCTTTGATTTCTGCAAGTTCCTCTTCTACCCTATCAGCATTTCCGGCAAACATGATTCCCTCACGCGTTGACCAGATGCCACCACTGACAGCGGAAACGGCAGTGGTCACCTTATCATTCAAATCATCAATCATATATGGAACCAGTTCTGTTTCTATGTCAATGGTCTGCGATGCCTTGCTAAACTCGGTTGGATTGATAGAGCCTAAAGCGGAAACAATGAAATTTACTCTCCGCTGTAAAAACTCGCCGATAACCTCACCGTGATTTTCTACCGCCATGTGTGCACCCATGAACATAAAGCGGAAAGCGGTTCCTGATGCTTTGCCTACCCCCTTCAACGTCTCAAAGGATATTCTTGGAGTGTTTGACATATCATAAGCCATATTGGTGAGTGTTTCTGCTTCAAAACGTACCGTATCCGGAACTTGGTTCCACGTCAGATACTGGGCATCCGCACCTTCACCTGTAAGTTTGACCAT
>ENA-OROX01001397-OROX01001397.1-human-gut-metagenome-genome-assembly--contig:-NODE-1397-length-20176-cov-4.698425_pt1 | contig 20176 bp, 17 predicted proteins | sample MGYA00242133_ERZ509058 | MGnify/ENA primary metagenome ERZ509058 (study PRJEB26280, sample SAMEA2338751) | human gut metagenome | biome: human gut; feature: human-associated habitat; material: faeces...
AATATATGAGGAATGTGAAAAAATTGTTGATGGAGAGTGATACCGAATGACATCGTTTCTATTATGGCTATTGCAGTTCGTGCAGCTTCTGTTATGCCTAGGCGGGATTTTAGGAATAGTATTTGTGGTGTACATGATTCATGAGTTGAAAAAGGATAAGAAAAGCGGTGATAAAGATGATCAAATTGATAGTTGACGATTATTGTCAGAATTGCCCTGAATTTGAGGCAACTGTGGAAACACAATCTTATGAAGATTTTTATGGAGAACTAGTTGTTTACCATAACGTTAAATGTAGATACGATGAACGTTGCAAGCACATAAAAGACTATTTAGACAATCAAAAGGACGGTAAAAATGAGGACGTGTAAATATTGCGGGTATAAGATACAGTATGGAGACATTTGCGGTTCTTGCTGTACAAAAAAAACGGATTATAAAAAACTGGAAATTCAAATTTCAAGATGTCAGGGGTGATGTGGATGACAAAAAAAGAATTGTCGCAGCTGTATAATCTTAGCAAAGAAATAAAAGCCAAAGAAGAACAACTGGAACAACTAAAAGCAATTGCCGAAAGTACAACAGCGCAATTGTCTGATATGCCACACGGAAGCGGAGTTAGTGACAAAATCGGAAAAACGGTCGCAGAAATAGCCGACATAAAATCATTAATTCAACTTAAAATACAAGAATACTGGCATGAGTACAACAGATTAATGCGGTACATAAATGACATTGATGATAGTTTAATCAGGCAGATTATGACCTTGCGATATATCAATGGGATGACGTGGAACGCTGTTGCTGATACGATTGGCGGAAATACAGAGGATAGCATTAGAATGATTCACAATAGATTTCTGTCAAATCATTAAAGTTGTTCGGTTTGTTCGCTTTTTATCTGATATAATAGTATCGTAGAGAAATACGCAAAAGGCAATCATCAATTCGATGGTTGCTTTTTTATTTGCGCAAAAAGGGGATGACAGATTGAAAGCAATCAAATGTGATTTGCCTAGCAATATATCCATGCTGGAATTACATACATTCGCAGATGAACATATCGGGGACGAGCATTCCGACATTGAAAGAATCAAGAAGCGCATTCAGTATGTTGCAGAACATAAAAATGCCTATTGCATGTTAAACGGAGATATATTGGACTATGCCAGCCGGTCATCCATCGGAGATATCGAAACAAGAGAGTTTAACATCATGGGGCAGCTTGAAAAAGCGGTTGAGTTATTCGAGCCAATCAAAGATAAAATCCTGTGCATAACCAGCGGGAATCATGAAGCCAGAGGATACCGGAAAGAGGGCTTTGACATTTCCAAAGTCATCGCAATGCAGCTTGGTATATCGGATAAGTATTCTCCGACCAGTGCGATCATATTCTTACGGTTTGGAAAGACATCAGGACATACACATAACAGACCACAGAGATATACAGTATATATCAATCATGGTTCCGGCGGCGGACGAAAAGAGGGCGCAAAAGCAATCAGGCTTGCAGACATGGCGAGTATAGTGGATGCTGACATATATATTCACAGTCACACCCACCTCCCTATGATTATGAAACAAGGGTTTTTCCGTGTAGATGTTTGCAATTCGGTAATATCCCATGTAACAAAGCTGTTCGTCAACACGGCGGCTAATTTAGAATATGGCGGATATGGTGAGGCACAGGAATACAAGCCGTCAAGCACCGATACGCCGGTGATATATCTGAACGGCTCCAGAAAGGAAATGAATGCAAGATTATAGGTGATGACATGAACGACATCAAAAAGATAATCTATCTATCCCACAATTACGGCGGGAAAGAATCAAATAAAAAGCACATTGAAACGGTAATTAAATCATTAGTAAAACAATACCCGGATTATACGTTTCTTTCTCCGGTTCATGCGTTGGGCTTCTTATATGACTATATCAGCTATGAGAACGGTATGCGGCATTGTTTGGCACTGCTAGACATGTGCGATGAATGCTGGTTTATAGATGGATACAACAACAGCAAAGGTGTTATGATTGAACATGAATACTGCAAAGAGCATCGCATACCCGAATTAATCATAGGAAATTGCGATAAATGCGAATATAACAATATTAAAAAATGCGATGTTGATTTTTGCATTGTGCCGAGATGTGTAAACGTAAAGGAAGGTGGTGGGGATGGCTAAAGGAAAATATGAATATTGGCTGACAAACGAAGGATTAATTCTGCTTGAGGGTTGGGCGCGTGATGGGCTGACCGATGAACAGATAGCGCATAATATGGGAATTACATCAAAAACATTGTATGAGTGGAAAAACAAGTACGGTGACATTTGTGAGTCCTTAAAAAAGGGTAAGGAAATCGTTGATTTCGAGGTTGAAAATGCGCTGTTTCAATCGGCAATGGCGGGAAACACCACAGCGCAAATATTCTGGCTGAAAAACCGACGCCCAGATAAATGGAGAGAAAAACGTGATAGCGCAGATGATAACATCAATATTTCTATAAATCATACCGTTCCGAGGTCACAAGATGGAGATTAATATAAACTACACACCGACCAAAAAACAAGCGTTGTATCATCAATCAAACGCTTATGAATTGCTATACGGCGGAGCAGCGGGTGGCGGCAAGTCAAAAGCGACGGTAATGGAAGCGTTGATAGACAGCTTGGAACACCCAGGAATTGACAGTTATTTGTTTCGGCGTACTTATCCGGAATTGCGAGACACACTGATTCGGGAAGCACAGGCAAGCATCCCAAAAGAATTAGGACGATATAAAGAATCGTCGCATGACTTTTATCTGATTAACGGTTCGGTGCTTCATTTTCGATATTGCAGGAATTTGACAGACGCATATAACTATCAAGGCACAGAAATGCATCGTTTGTATATTGATGAACTGACACACTTTCCACAGGAAGTATATGACTATTTGAGAACGCGTGTTCGTGCACCCAAAAGTAAAAGCGTTCAGCCACGTATTCGCTGCACATCAAATCCGGGCGGAGTTGGTCATGGATGGGTAAAAGCGGCATTCATTGATGGAAAAGAGCCGTTTAAAATATATCATATTCCGATTGAATCAAAAACATTAGGGAAAACGACCGAGATCACACGGCAGTACATACCGGCATACGCAACCGATAACCCGCATTTGGGAGAAAATTACATCATTGAGTTAGAGCAGAAACCCGAAGCGCTCCGAAAAGCATTGTTATATGGTGACTGGTCCGTATTTGAAGGACAGGTATTTACAGAGTTTGTTAACAACCCTGAACACTATAAAGACCGAATCGGTACGCATGTCATTGAGCCGTTTGTCATTCCAAAAGAATGGAAACGATACCGCAGCTTTGACTGGGGATATTCCAGACCGTTTTCTATTGGATATTGGGCGGCAGATAATGACGGCAGATTGTACCGATATGCAGAAATATACGGAAGCCCTAAGAACAAGGACACAAAACGCACAGACAAACCAAATATCGGAATGCAAATGACACCGGATGACGTTGCAAAGCTTGCGGAAGAATATGAAAAGGAATACGAAAAAGGAAATCGAATCATCGGTGTTGCAGATCCGGCTATTTTTGATGAAAGCCGTGGCTCTGACGGATGTATTTCCAAGATATTTGAACGCCACGGGCTTTATTTTGAAAAAGGAGACCACGAACGTATTGCCGGAAAGATGCAACTGCACAATCGCCTGGCATTCGACGAAAACGGAATCCCGATGTTGTATGTGTTCAATACCTGCCACGATTTTATCCGAACAATTCCGACAATTGTATATAGTCAAGTCAGACCGGAAGATATTGACACTGACGGAGAAGATCATATTTATGATGAAACACGGTATATGTGTATGTATTTACCGATTTTACCGCCGAAAGCACCGGCAAAAGCGCCTTTACCGGAAAGAGATGATCCGTTAAATATGTATAAGCGTGAAACAGTTAAAACACCGTATGATTTTATTATTTAGGGAGGGCTACCATGTTGTTTGGCAAAAAAGAAAAGACATTAATCAAGCAAGACGACATATTGGAAACAAAGAAAATACTAAGTGCACTGAAACTATATAAAGAATCGAAGAAAAAGATTGATGAACAAGTCCGAGTAAATGAAAATTGGTTTCAATCAAAGCATTGGCAGTATATAAAAGGAAATCAGCAGGATTTAGGTCATGAGCCTACCACACCGTTTATTTTAAATGCCGTTTGGAACAAACACGCCGATGCGATGGACAATTATCCAGAGCCGGTGTTTTTGGAAAGAGAGGAAAACGACCGAGAAGAAGCGGAGAAGCTTTCGAAAATTGTACCTCTTATTTTAGAAAAAAATGATTTTGAAAAGATCTATTCCGATGTCTGGTGGCAAAAAATCAAACAAGGCACCGGAATTTACTATGTTGGATGGGATTCCAGTAAGGACAACGGGCTGGGTGATATCACCATTAACAAAATTGATATACTCCGGTTCTTTGCACAGCCGCATATTGATCATTTGCAGGATTCCAGATACATATTTGTGCTTTCTTTGGTTGATACCGATATACTGAAAAAGCAATATCCGGATAAAGAAATTGCCAGTGATGCCGCAAGCTCTACTATTCAATCCTATTTCGGAGATTACAAGCAAGAAGAATTAGAGGGAAAATCCTGCCTGATTGACTGCTACGAAAAATGCCGTACAGAAACCGGAAAAGAAGCGGTACACCTTACCAAAATTGTAGGAGAAACGGTGTTATACAGCACAAAAACAGATGAACGGTTTGCGCAAAAAGGCTTATATGAACACGGTCTGTATCCTTTTGTGGTGGATGTTTTTATTCCAAAGGAATCCAGTATTTACGGTATCGGTATGATAGAATGCGCAAAGCCTACGCAGGAATACATCGACAAGCTGGATTATCTGATAGAAGCAAACTGCCTTGTATCAGGAAAACCAAGATGGATTGTAAAAAGGTCAAGCGGCATCCGCGTGGATGACTTGAGAGATTTAAACAAAGATTTTATTGAAGCTGATACCGCCGTGGACGAAACTGCCGTCAGAGCGTTTCAGGCAACGGCTATCCCGTCCCATATCATACAGCACAGGCAGAACAAGATTAACGAATTAAAAGAAGTAATCGGAAATCGTGATTTTGCGCAGGGAAGCGTAACAGGAGGCGTAACGGCAGCGGGAGCGATATCCGCATTGCAGGAAGCAGGAAACAAGCTTTCCAGAGACAACATCAAATCATCTTATCGAGCATTTAAGGATATTGTGAATCTATGTGTCGAGCTGATTCGGGAATTCTATGATGAGGAACGCTCGTTCAGAATCACCGGAGATAACGGGGAAGTGGAATACGGGACCATATCTAACCAAAATATAAAGCCGCAGCCGCAAATGACTGTGACAGGAGAAACGGTATATCGGAAAGCGGTATTCGATATTAAAATCATTCCGCAGAGGAAAAACCCGTTTAACACCAACACCCACAATCAGATGGTAATGCAGTTGTTGCAATCTGGCGCATTTACAGCGCAGGCGGCAGACAGCGCAATTATTGCTTTAAATGCCATGATCATGGAGAACAAAGACAGTATTATTCGCGGATTAAAGGATTTAAAAGCACAGGCACAAATGGAACAAATGCAGATGATGCAGATGCAACAGCAAATGGCAATGCAACAGGCAAGCATTCCACAAGAGCAAAGTATACCGCCTGATTCGGAGAATGTCGGGGGTGGTGTTGCCATGTGATACAGGTGAATATCACAAAGTCGGACAATCAAATAACCGCTGTTTTTCACGGGCATGCTGGGCACGACAAGATCGGAAAAGATATTGTTTGTGCGGGTGTGTCCGCGTTGTTTTATGCGTTGGTGCTTGGCATAAACAAAATTGCCCCGAAAACAGCCATTGTGTCCGACACAACGATAACAATATCGAATATTACCAATGAAACCAAAGGGGCAATGACGGCGATTTTTGAAGGGCTGAAAGCAATCGAACATGATTATCCGGAATGCCTTAAAATCACTTTTACAGCACCTTGTCCTTTCAGTGCATGACGTTAAACTGTACTGCATTCAAAGACACACGGGAAAGACCGCGCAAGGAGAAAAATATGTTTGACCAAAAAATCAATCTGCAATTGTTCGGAGAAGAAGATTTTACCGACATTTCAGGTGCAGAAGTATCGGAATCCGCAGAGGATACCGCAGAATCAATGGAAAGCGTTGCAGAAACTACGGCAGAAGATAATGCCGAGGATAACGGGGAATCCAACGCGCCCCAACCACAAGAGCCGTTTCGCGTATTTCAGACACAGGAAGAATATCAAAGCTATTTTGATAACATTATCGGTCAAAGATTACGCGGAGAACGGGAGAAAACCGAAAGACTGGATAAACTTGCTCCGATGTTGGAAATGTTGCAAAAACATTACGGCGTTTCAGATGAATCGGCGTTAATCGACCGCGTTCAAAATGATATGATTTCACAGATTGCCTATAACGAGGGTATTTCGGAGGATCAGTATCGAGCCAGAATGGAATCGGAACGTCAAATGCAGGATATGCAGCGGCAAATTCAAAATTTTCAGCACCAGCAGTTTATATCCGCCTTAACCAATGATGTATCAAAGCTTGCAGAACAAAATCCTGAATTATACGGAAACATTGATGTGACAGAGTTGTCAGAAAATCAACAGTTTCGTGCTCTTTTAGGACAAGGATTTGATGTGAAAAAGGCTTATGATGCGTTACACTTGGAAGAAATTACACAAAAGCTGGCACAGAAAACCAGCAAGCAAGTAGTGGATAACATTATTGCTAAAGGAAGCAGACCGGCAGAAAGTGCGGCAGTTTCGGTGGGAGCTGCAAACACTTCTAACCATGTTGCTTCTATGAGTGATGATGAAATCGAAGCACTTGCAGCCCGTGCAATGCGCGGAGAAAGAATTGAATTGTAGAAAGGAAAATGAAAAATGAACAAAATGATTAATTTGCAGTTATTTGCAGACCCGAACACAAACACCACCACACAAACCGGTACCGGACAGGAAATGTCCCCGCAGATGAAAACCTTTTATGACAAGGTAATTATCAAAAATGCGGTGCCAAATCTGGTACATGACCAGTTCGGACAGAAAAAGCCGATCCCGAAAAACAGCGGTAAAACAATCGAATTTCGTCGCTTGAATCCGTTTGCAAAAGCCACTACTCCGCTGACGGAAGGTGTTACTCCGGACGGCAAAAAGCTTGACTGGGCAACCGTTACCGCAACGGTAAGCCAATACGGAGATTACGTAACTACCTCTGATATGCTGGACATGACCGCTATCGACAATAATATCACCGAGGCAGGTCGAGTCTTAGGCGATCAGGCTGGTATTTCTCTGGACGGTGTTGTACGCGAAATCCTCAACGCAGGAACCAACGTACAATACGGAGACGGTTCTAAAACTTCTCGTTCTGCTATTACCGACACCGATGTCATGACAGTTGCAGCAGTAAAACGTGCCGTGACTACGTTAAAGCGGATGAACGCGAAGAAAATTAACGGAGATTACGTTGCAATCATTCATCCGGATGTTGCGTATGATTTGATGAATGATACTAAATGGGAAGCGGTAGCAACATACAATCCTAAAAACCTGTATGCCGGTGAAATCGGTCGGCTGTACGGTGTTCGATTTGTTGAAACATCCGAAGCAAAAATCTTTGAAAAAGCAGGAGCAAGTTCTATTGATGTATATTCTACTCTGTTCCTCGGCGCAGATGCTTACGGTACTACTTCTATCGATGGCGGCGGCTTGGAAATGATCGTGAAGCCGAAAGGCTCTGCTGGTTCCGCAGACCCGCTCAATCAGCGTTCTACTGTTGGCTGGAAAGCGACAAAGACGGCTTGCATTCTAACACAAGCATTTATGGTCCGTGTGGAGACCGCATCTGCATATTGATGCAAAACAATAAGGGGCGGTAATCCCGCCCCAATTTGATTTATTTGAAAGGATGAAAATATCATGGCTGAAAGTAAGACACAGAAAAACACTAAAACGATTCGTTTATACAAGGATAATGACAAATACAAAGACGATGTACAAGTTATCGTAAACGGAAAGGTATTTATTATTCAACGCGGCGTAGATGTGGAAGTACCTGATTTCGTCGCAGAAGTTTTGGATAACGCGCAGAAACAGGCGCAATATGCCATTGAAGTAAGCGATTCGACCGGCAAAAGGGAATAGGTGAAACAAAATGTATGACGGACTTCTCGGAAAAGTAAAACGCATCAAACCAAGCGCTTTAAATGACAGCGACATTCTCGGCTTTTTCGAGGAAGCTGTCACGCTTGTTTGCGACGGAAACAACGATTATGCCACGGGCGAATATCTTGATAACGTGTTGCTTTATTATGCTCTGGCGCAGATTTCACTCTATTGCGGGGATCTGGCAGAGTACAGCAATTATTTTGTATTATACAACAATGCTGCAACAGAGTTCAGACGGCGCACATTCAGTAAATCGGAATCTGACAATAATCTAAAATATACGAATATGTGGTGAAAATTGACACCTTATATGGATTGTGATATAATTCGAATCAAGGCGTTACCAGCCCAGCGGTAGGCGGTTCAATCTGCTTTTTGTTGAAAAGCGAGCCCTCAGAAAGGGGGCGATGCTTATGGTTACATATGACGGATTATTTCAATTTAGCTTGGTCTTGATTGCTGTAATTACGCTATGCGTTACTATAAACAAAAAGAAATAACCGCCCTCTCGTCCAAAAGTCGGCGGTTATTCTTTAATCTCGATTGAGGGCGAACCGTTTACCGGTAACGCCTTTTCTATCATCATTATAACGATAAATTCCTATTTTGTCAAGCGCTTCACTTTGTGTGTAGTGCTTTTTTTATACCGTTTTTTACGGGGAAAGGATTCATTATGTACTTGTTGCCGAAATTAAATCAAATTAAGAAAAAAACACAGACCATTGCAACGTTCAGAGGTCTAAACGAACGCAAATCGATTGCGGACGGAGAATTTTCTGATTGCTGCAACATCAGTTTAGAGGAATATCCTGCTGTTTCGGTTATGGATGGGTATGAACAGTATGGAGATGCGGTTGAAGCAATGGGACAATATAGAGTTCGCGCAAAAAAGAATGTTATGATTTTAGAAAAAGAATTAGGCGATCAATTGACAATCACTGCAACTATTATCAAACAGTCAAATTCTAGTGCCACAACTTCACAAATAACAATATACAGTGGTAATATCGGAGAATTCATATTGAGCGATTTTGATATCTATAATGATACATTAGTAGTATTTTGTTACCTATATGAAGCAGAGGAAATGTATACGCGCCAGTTAATTGTTTATGAAAATCCGAATAAAGAAATAGATGTTAACAATTTTGTGATAAACAATCCGGGGTCTGTGGTAAGTTTAATGGCTTTCGGGTCTCGTCTAATTATATTAGACGGAACTTCTATTCATATCAGTTATGATAACGATATTACAGAAGAAAAATGGGAAACGTATAGTGTAAATGGGGAAACTAACGCAATGTGTGCGCAGGCAATTCAATTGCTTGATGATGGAGATTTTACTTGTGGCGTGAATTATCGGGATTATCCTATATTTTTTAAGAAAAACTCCATGTATATGCTGCTAGGAGAATATAATCCATTTTCGTTAACCAGAATCGATTCCGTTGGATGCCCATATCCGGATAGTGTTGCTATTTGCAACGGAAAGCTATATTTTTTATCTGATTTAGGAGTAATGGAATACGATGGGGGAACTCCAGAACTGATATCTCAAAATATTAAGTTGAACAATTTCAGCCCCGCAACTCAATCCAACAATGCGTATTCGTATCATCAACAATACGCATTTTCCGACAATAGATATTATTATATTGGGGAATACATTTATGACACTTATACCAAGGCGTGGTCAAAGCAAAAAATAGGGGACAATTATATTTATCCACAATGCTTCTTTAATAATGACAGATACCTGAAAACGGTAGAGTATTCAAATATTCCTGGAGAAAACTCCTATTCTATTGTTAGCTTGTTTCGATCGTCTGACACAGCATTGTCTGACTGGTATTTTACAACGAAGCAATTCCATGAATATCAAGAAGGGAAAAAGATAATTTCTAAACTGGTTATCGGATTTGAAAAGATAGATACAACAGCATTGAAAATCGAGATCAGTTTAGATAAAGGAATATTTAAAACGGTATATTCGTGGAACGGTACAACCGATTTTGTGAAAGAAGTACCAGTGTTATTGCCACCTTGCGATTATTTTCAAGTTAAGGTTAGCGGAACCGGAAAAACAATCGTACACTATATTAAACGAGAATTTAGAGTATTGGGGGCGTGAATATGGCGCTGGTGAAATTCAGCAGAGGGAAAAACATTGTTCCTGGCAAAAGTGAGGAAAGCATAAAAGTGTTGAACGACAATATTAAAAACCTAAAGCGAGAATTGGAATATATCTTAAACAATCTTGATAAACAGAATTTTTCTGAACCGTTTATCAAGAAAAACAGTATACAGTAGGGGGAAATTATTATGGCATACAATTATCAAGCCTATGTCAGCAAGTATGGTAAAAAACTCAATGATTTAGATAATCAGATGAATTCCGCATACAATCAGATCAGCAACTTTGACAACACTTATGATCACACTAAAGATGCCGGATGGATTGCAGCAAATAATCAAATTCAAGATGATGCAAAAATTGCGGCTGGTAACGCTTACGGAAGATTATCGAACAGAATTGGTGCAACATCTACCGCTCAGCAGGTTGCTTCTGACAGCGTATACGCCAATGCTTTAAAGAATTCTCAGAATCTGATTCCGACATATAAAGAAGCTGCATTAAATAAGCTAAAAAACCAATACAGTTTACTGCAAAATCAGTACAACAATATTCTGTCGTTAGATCAGCAGGATTACAACCGATGGAACGATAAAAACAACTTTGATTATCAGCAATATTTGAATGATTTAAGCGCAAAAGCTTCCCAAATAACAGCACAAGCGGCGGCACAAAAAACTGCTTCTGATAATGCAAAAAAAGTAACACAAGAGATGATAGACGCTTATGGCAATGGAAATGTAACTGGAAGAAAAAATTTATATAATTATATTTTGTCTCTTGACAGTGATTATTCAGATTATGTGGAAGACGCTCTCGAAAAATTGGGATTAAATCGTAATTGGTTTAAGACCGCTGCAACTCTTAGACAAAAAGCTGGGTACGGGTCACAATTAATGAAGTAAGGCGGTGTACGCATGGGAACATATGCTGATGAAATTTTTGAATCCCTTAAAAAAGAAAAATATAGCGATAGAGTTTTTAATCAAATTAATCAAGAGTTAAGCCAAAAACAGCAGAACAATTCGCAAACAGTACAACGTACTAATTCTGATTTGCATAGGACTAATGCAGAAAAGCAATCAAAATCAGGAGATAAGGTATCTGCTGTTGGCGATTCTGCTTATGCAGGATTAACCGGAATTAACGCTAATATCATGGGAGCAGTTAAAGCGGTTGATGATTTTGTATGGGGGGATTTGTTTCAGCGTTCAGATTATCGACCGTTAAAGCCGATATATGATTATTATCTAAAAGAAAATGAAAGAGCACAGGCGGAAAAGCAATCAGAAATCGAAAATGGAAATTTGAATCCTTATGTAGATGCTTTGGTGTCTGGAACTGTTCAAGCTGTTCCAACCGCCGTATTAGGTGCTATGTCAGGTGGCACAAGTTTAGCTGGTCAGGCGGCAACGACAGGGGCTAATTTATCTACCGCGCAACTTGCGGCAAATACTGCTAAGGAAATTGCTAAAAATCCTAATTTCATATATTCCGCTGTACAAACATTCGGCGGAACCTATGAAGATGCCAAGCAAAACGGAGCGGATACCAACACGGCAATTCGTGCGGCATTATTAAATGCAATACCGCAATCTTTAATTGAAGTATCAGGTGGTACTGAAAAATTAGTTGCAAAGCTTGCAAACAAAACCAAAGGTCTGGCGGGGGATGTGTTCAAGTCTGCCTTAGAAGAAGGATTAGAAGAAGTCTTGCAATATCCGGTTGAGGGAATTGTAAAAAAGACTACTTATGCTCCGGAAACTCCTATATTTTCTACAAAAGAAAGTGCAGTTATCAATCCTAAAGAGATGGCTGAAAATTTTGCGGTTGGGGCGAGTGTCGGTGGTATACTCGGTGGAGCATCTGCTGGTACTGCAAAAGTTTTCAATACCGTTGTGGAGAACAACGCCAAAAAACAGCAGGCGTTGCAACAAGAGCAGCTTGAAAATCGTGCTGCAATTGCGCAAGCTATGAAAATGGGAATTGTGCAGGATATCAGCGGTAAATATAATTATTCCAGAATCGGATCTGACGGAACAGTTAGGATTTATAGCAATGTGTTTCAGAATGTAGAGCCCGAGAAACAACGTTCTTTTATCAAACAATATGCGCAGGATAACTATATTACTCAGTTTGATAATACCGGTAAAATAATCGGAGAAGATAAAGGAATTACCATTAAATCTGATAACAGTCGGGTGTATATTACTCCAAACGGAATAAATGAGGTTTCTAAAAAGATACGAGGCGGAAACAATATTCCTTTTTTAGAAAGCATTCTGGAATTGCCAGCAATCATAGAAAATTCTGAACTTGTAGAAAAAGATATCCCGGATGAAAAAGGTAGACCGTTTTTTTGGAATAAGTATAAATCAAAAATATATATCAATAAAAAACCGTATACTGTATCTATGAAAATTAAAAATCCTCCATCTGGAGGAAATCGGTATTATTATCATACCATTGATGAAATAAAAATAGAATCGGAGCCGTCACACGGAACTCTGGCGGTTGATAATCAACCGTTACCGAACCTATTTAGTGACTACCCCGATTCTTCTAACCCCACTATACCACAAAAGCTTAGCGGTGTCAAGAACAGTATACGCGAAAATACGGGTAATATTACCGAAAATCGTAAAATTCGTGTTCCGGAATCTGAACTGAAAGTCATGAAAGCAATTGCAAAAAACCACAAGATTCCGTTTGAAATCATGGATTTGGGCGTAGATGCAAAAGGATCACCGATTGAGGGAAAATATGAAAACGGTGTTATTTATGTCAGCCCTTATGCTAAAAATCCAAGTCTTGTTATTTTTAAGCATGAATTAACGCATTATCTGGAAAAAGACAAATATCGGTACGAACAATTGCTGAAAGTGGTACGAAGCTATTATGACGAAATGGGCGAAACGCTCGGTACCGATTATGCCGCAGAGATTCGAAAAATATACGACAATTATCGTGCAAGAGGTGAAATTCTAAAGGACGGCGAAGCGGAAAGAGAGCTCATTGCCAATTTTGCCGGAAAGCATTTGTTTACCGATGAAAAAGCAATTCAGTATCTTGCCCAAAAAAGACCGAATATTGCACGCAGTATCGTAAACTGGATTCGGGAGCAGATTGCAGCGATGAAAGGCGATACAGAATCGGAATTGCTTATCAGAGCGGAACGGATGTACGTGAAGGCATTAAAAGCGGCGGACAAACGTGCAGGAATTGAGGGCAAGGCGAAATATAGCATAGATCCTAATTTTAACAAAACATATGATGAATGGGATAAGCAGAGAACCGGTTTTCAAATAAGGGTAGGAACAACTTCTAAAGTATTGCAAAGTTTAGGGATAAACGATAAGTTTATTTATTGGGATACTTCAAAGTTAAAAAAAATCCGAGAAAAACATCCTCAGATGACTGACAGTGTTATTAAACAGGTGCCTAATATACTAGAAAATCCAGTGTTAGTTATGGACTCTCAAACAGTCAAAGGTAGGTTAACATTATTCGGAGAGGTATACGATGCTAAAGGATCTCCTGTATTAACCGTGTTAGAATTAAATCCAACTGATAAATCCGGTCATGCATTGAACATTATCAAGGTTGCGAGTGCTTATGGAAAAGATGTAAATTTACAAGGATATATTAATAAAAGCAATATTCGATATATAGATAAAAAAAGAATCGATAGTTGGCTGACGGTTAATAGGCTCAAATTGCCGTTACCCAGTTCCTCTATCAATTCTTCTGACACTACTGTACCACAAAAAGCACAGGATGTCAATACCAGTATATCCAATTTGCAGAAAAATGATACCGGGAAAGCGCAGTACTCTTTGAGTGATTCAGATCAAGACCAACAGTCAGATTTTAATTTGTTGTTTGACGATGAGTTTTATGAACAATTCAAATACGAAGATAAAACTAAAATTTCAAAAAGTATTGAAGAATTGGAAAAAATCAAGGCAAGCGATGAATTTGATAATATGTCTTTTGATGATGCCTATAAAATCAGCACTGATTTGAAAGCATTAAAAGCCGGCTATGATAATCAATATGATTATATTGTTGGCAGAGAAAAGCAAAGACTTGTCAAAGACTATGAGCGTGGTTCTTCTACTGTTATGAATATGATTGACAAAAAGAAAAAACAGATAGCCAAACAGGAACAGCTTAGTCGCGATGTTTCTGAATCCACTCCTTTTAAAAATGCTCAGTTTGAAATCATTCAAAAAAACAATCCTATGTGGGATGATTATCATACAGGCATAAGAAGCCCTAAAGATATTAAAACTTTTTCGGAAGTAATTGATGACGAGGACAGCTTTACTTGGGGGGATTTTTCCAAAGAAGATGCGGAAAGAGCGCTAAAACGAGGTACTGTCAGAGTATATAGTTCATATCCGATTAAAAACGGCATTTTTGTTTCCACTTCTTATCAGCAAGCATTAGACTATGCCGGGGGCGAGCCTGCAAATGTTCATTCAAGGGTTGTCGCACTTGATAGTGTAGCTTGGATAAACGGTGACGAGGGGCAATATGCTAAAGTTTATAAAATGGGAGCAAATACAAAAAATACCGGCGCACAGTATTCTCTATCCGATGATTATGACAGCGCTGTGGAGCAATACGGAGCGATTCCTCCCGGAGAAAATCCGGCAAGGGATGTTAAAGTTCCGAAACAGATGAATGATGATACCAAGGTGCGCAGAACCGTCCGCACTGCAATGGAAGCAAACGGAACGCCGAGCGAATTGGTTGATCGTTTAAAAGTGGATATTGCCAATGACGTGTACGATTACAAAGTCGTGAGCGATAAATCAGCCGTTTCAATTGCCAAAGACCGCTTGGATAAATGGGGATTTGAAAAGTGCTATCAATACTGGAAAAGCCTTGTCAATGAGGACAGGAAAGTATCAAAAAATGATATGGCTTTGGCAGAGCAGATGTATATTGAAGCGGCGCATAACGGTGATTTCAAGGTTACGCAGGAGCTTATGGTTGATCTAGCAGAAGAAGCGACCAGAGCCGGACAAAACGCTCAGTCCATCAGATTACTTAAAAATTTAACGCCTGAGGGTAGAGTTTACAAGATTGACAAGCTTGTGTATCGTATTCAAAAAGAAATAGACCGCAAAACAAACGGAAAGGCGAAAACCATTAAAGTAGACGAAAATCTAAAAAAGCGCATGCTAAATGCAAAATCCCAAGAGGAAATGGATGCCATAGAACACATGGTACATAAGAACATTGCAAAACAGATGCCAGAGCCTACTAAACTGGAAAAAGCGGTTCGTAAATGGAATGAATGGCGATATCTTGCTATGTTAGGAAATCCTCGCACTCATATCAGAAATATATTTGGAAACGCGCTGTTTGCTCCTATGGTGAACGGAAAAAATGCAATCGGAATAGCTTTAGAACGAACGTTGTCGAAAGATAACCGCACAAAAGCACGTCTGACAGCAAAAGACAAAGCGGCGATTGAATTTGCCAAATCCGATTTTGACACCGTAAATGCAGAAGAATCCAAATCCAGCAAAAACAAATACAACGAATCGTTAAACGGGCTGGATGTTGAAGAAAAGGTATTTAAAAATAAGGCTTTAGAATGGGCGAGAAAAACAAACAGCAATTTGCTTGAATGGGAAGATACAAAAGCAAAGCGGAAAAGATACTCCAAAAGTTTCGCTCAATTTATCAAGGCGCGCGGATGGGATTATCAAAACCTTACAGACAGCCAATTGGATTCTGCCAGAAATTACGCTATGAGAGAAGCAAAAAGAGCAACTTTTCAAGACACTTCCGAAGTGGCAAACGCATTAAATAAGTTCTCACATCAAAATATTGCTACGGAGGTTTTAGTGGAGGGATTACTGCCGTTTAAGAAAACGCCAATCAACATTTTAAAGCGCGGCGTAGAATACAGCCCATTTGGAATCGCAAAAGGAATCAAAGAGCTTGCATGGGATGTCAAAAAAGGCAATATGAATGCATCACAAGCAATCGATACGCTATCATGCGGATTAAGCGGCACAGCAATGATGATGGTGGGCGTTCTTCTTAGCAGTTTGGGCGTATTAACATCAACTTCTGACGATGATAAAGAGGGCGAGTTTGATAAGTTGTCAGGAAATCAAGAGTATGCTTTACAGTTTTTCGGGAAGTCTTATACGATTGACTGGATTGCACCGCTTTCTATGCCGTTATTTATTGGAGCAGAGATTGAAAATGCTGTTGAACGTGGGGACGCGGATAACGGAGCGGGAATCGGTCGTGTTCTGGATGCGTTAACTGGAATTTCTGATCCTATGTTTAATTTGTCCATGCTGCAAGGCATTAACAGCAGTATTAAAACAGTACGATACAGCGATAACCCAACTGTTGATTTGGCGGCTAATACGGTTTCAGGATACCTCGGTCAGGGCATTCCTACAATACTTGGTCAGACGGCTCGCACAGTAGACACCACAAGAAGAAATAGCTATTATACTCCGAAAGACAGCGCAGCAGGAAAATTGATTGATAAAACAATTAAGAAAACAGCCGCTAAAATTCCGGGTGTAAGTATGCTGTTGGAGCCGTATATTGACAAATGGGGGAATGAGCAAGTTGCAGATAATTGGGTGTTAAATGCGTTTGAAAACTTTGCATCTCCTGGATATTATTCAGAGAACACAAACGATTCGGTTACGGAAGAAATGGCAAGGCTATACAAAGCAACATCTGACACAGGCGTTGTTCCACACAGTGCCAAATCAAGTCTGTCAACAGGCGGAAATACATATCGGTTATCCGAAAAAGAATATACGCAATATCAAAAAACGCTTGGAAAAGCTTCTCATGAACAACTTCAAAAACTGATTAACAGCACTGCATATAGTAACATGTCAAACGAGGAAAAGGCGGTTGCAGTGGGTAAAATGTACCGATATGCAGAAGAAAGCGCAAAAGTCGAGTTTTATAAAGGACGAGGAATTGATTTTGACGATACTCCAACCATTAAGAAATTTAATGAAGTGGAAGAATCCGGCGTTGATTTGTATAATTACCTTTATGCGTATGTTTCGGTGAAAGATATGGAAAGCGACAAAAACGCAAGCGGCGAAACGATTCGCGGTTCTTTAAAGCGGAAACAAATTTCGCGCATGCGGCAGCTAGGTATTTCAGCCGGAGACGCAAATAAAATTTATGATCTCATGCACTGAAATCAGTAAATCAAAAGGAGTGAAAAGCTTATGCAATTTAAAATTGAAAAGAATCAAATCACAAGATTGGACAAGGAACTGCTAACCACCGAGAATGTAAACTCGGTGGAATGCAGTTTTTCTTTTTCCGATGACTATGACGGGTTGGAATTGTATGCGGTGTTTTATCGTGATTCGACCACAAACTGTTTCGTTTCATTGAATGATGGGAAATGTATTTTGCCGCATGAGTTGCTGGAAGATGCCGGAAATCTTTATGTTGGCGCTTACGGTGTAAAAAACACTTCTAGCGTAGTGGAAAAGAGGGTAACTACCAATGCGGTTGCCGTTCGCGTAGAAAAAAGCCTTTCGTCCTCTACTTCTCCGGCAGCGGCACCCTCGCCGGATGTATGGGAGCAATACGCAGCTACAATATTGGGATACAAGACAGTGGCGGAAACAGCGGCAAGTACAGCCACGGCGCAAGCTGCAGATGCGTGTGAATATGCAATGGATGCGGCGTATTATGCAGAATCAGCAACTGATTCAGCAACTCTAGCCGGACAGTATAAGGATCAAGCGCAAGCTATTAAAGACAGCACAGAAATTGATTATGATGTGCAGACAAACAAGGTGGGATTTAAAAAAGCGAATGAAACCGAATACACGTACACAGGGGATTTAAAAGGGGCAAAAGGCGATCCTTTCACCTACGCTGATTTTACAGCAGAGCAATTGGCGGCGCTAAAAGGGGAAAAAGGTACTGACGGCACAGATGGTACAGATGGTGTTGACGGAACGTCATGTACACATTCTTGGAATGGTACTACGCTTACTGTAACATCTGCAAGCGGTACATCGTCTGCCGATCTTAAAGGCGAACAAGGTCAAAATGGTACTGATGGCATATCCCCGTCCGTCACTGTTACCAACATAACAAACGGTCATCGTGTGAGCATAACTGACGCGACGGGAACCGAAACTTTCGATGTTATGAACGGAACTGGTGGAAGCGGTGGAACGGTGACTGTGGATTCTGAACTTTCAGACACATCCACAAATCCAGTTCAAAACAAAGTTATAAAAGCAGCTTTGGACGGTAAGGCTTCAACCAGCCATACACACACTGACAAGCAATCAAAAATTACCGCAGCGGGATATCTTATCGGAGACGGAAACGGTAACATCACCGGTGCGCCGATAACTGTAAATAGTACATCTGCCGATTCTGGCGGAAATATTTTGCTTGATGCTTCTAAAATTAACATGCCAGATACATCGGATTACTGGCAAGACACTGCTCTGTCCACTGTCGTAAATAGTATGGCACACAACAGTTTACCGACTACCGAGAACGATGATGAAGGTTTGGTTAAGTTTCATCGTGATGAATATGATGGCTCACCTATTACCGAAGCTGCGGTTCCCGGAGTGGATTATCAAACACCAATCACAGAATCAGGTTATCTGATGGGAGATGGAATGGGCGGTATTACAGGTGTGCCGTTGATGGTCAATAATGTTGCAGCAAACGAGTTTGGAAACATTCCTATTTCTGGCACTAATATTCCTATAAACAGCAGCGACGATACAACCGTATCATTTAAAATTGCCGATTTAAGCACGAATATAACAGCGTTACAAAATGGTAAACAAGCCAAACTTGCAGTAAGTGGAATTTTAAAAGGAGAAGGAAACGGTATAGTTTCAGCAGCAACTGCTGGGACAGATTATGCAACTCCGGCACAAGTTAACACAAAGCAAAATATGATTTATGCAAGCGGGATTTTAAAAGGTAACGGTGCAGGGACAATATCGGCAGCAACAGCCGGAACGGATTATGTTGCTCCGAGTTATTTTTCACAAGCCACACCGGTTGATCTTACGATGATAAACGGGGCGGCATCTCAAGGTTGGTATAACCAAGTATATAAATGCGGTAATATTGGAATGGTCATATTGGCAATTACCGTTTCGTCAACGCAAGGAATTGCAAACAATACCACTATCGCTAATTTACCTACCGGATATTATGCATGGCAGCCGGCTATGGTTAATCCGAGCGGAAACGCAAGCAATACAGGAGCAATTGGTGTGATTAACGGAATTGTTCGTGTATCCGGAATACTGGCAAAAGGCAGTTATACTTGCTGTATTCCATATATCATAGCTGAGTAGGAGGATGCAATTATGAACACAGAAATTTTAAAAAATGCTTTTATTCCTGAAAGCGAATGGGACAACTGCTATATTTCAGATGATGGGATGATATTTACGCCTAGATATGATGACAAGGGTATAATGCTGAAAACAGGTGAACAAGCATACAGCGAGCATATGGAAGCGTTAGAAAATCCGCCTACATCTGAACCGACAGAGCAAGAACAAATCAATGCCATGCTGATGCGGGAGATTGCTGCTTTGAAAGCGCAGGTGACAGCGCAATGATGTTTGAAACCATTAAGGAATATTACCGTAAAAAGCTATTTACCGATGAAGATATGTTCAGCTTTGTTTCTATTGGTTGGATTACAGAAGAACAAAAGAATGAAATATTAAAACAGAAAGGATAACGTAAAGATG
>ENA-OROX01001412-OROX01001412.1-human-gut-metagenome-genome-assembly--contig:-NODE-1412-length-20020-cov-5.794240_pt1 | contig 20020 bp, 9 predicted proteins | sample MGYA00242133_ERZ509058 | MGnify/ENA primary metagenome ERZ509058 (study PRJEB26280, sample SAMEA2338751) | human gut metagenome | biome: human gut; feature: human-associated habitat; material: faeces...
CGGAGACACCAAGCAAGCCAGAGACACCGGATCAGCCGGAGACACCAAGCAAGCCAGAGACACCGGATCAGCCGGAGACACCAAGCAAGCCGGAGACACCAGATCAGCCGGAGACACCAAGCAAGCCAGAACAGCATGTTCATCATTGGGTTTCAGTCGCAGAGAAAGGACATTATGATACGGTTGTAATTACACCAGAATATGAAGAACCAGTTTGGGGTACAGGTTATGTGTTCCCAGATGGTTATACATGCACTACACCGGATGAAGCAGTTGATCATAGCGTTGATACCGGATTAGGATATCGTACCGGTACAGTTCAGATTGGTTCAATCCATCATAACGCAGTAACGAAACAGGTATATGTAAAAGATGCGGATGGATACGAATACTGTGATGGTTGCAATGAGATCCTTCATAAATAATTGTTTCCTATAGAGAAGAAATGCAGTTCATTTATTGGGCTGCATTTCTTAAATAAACAGAAAGAGGAGTATCAAAAATGGCTAATGCAAAAAAATGTGATAGGTGTGGAGAATTTTATATTTTAGCATCAGAAAAGATACCTGATAGTAATGAAACTTTTGCTTATAGCAATGTAATACAGGATTCAGTTTTAGAAATTTCATATTACCCAGATAAGCCAAAGGAAAAATATGATTTGTGTAAAAAATGTACCAATATGCTAATAAATTTTTTGAAAGAAAAAAAGGAGAATACAATTTATGAAAAATAAAGGAATTAAAAAAACATTTGGAATATTAATAGCAATAACATTAGCAGCAGGAATGATGACTGGATGTGGAGAAAAAAAGATTGAAAAAATGGAACAGAAAACAAGTGTGCATGAGCAGAAGAAAACTGTTAAGAATTTAAAAGAAGACGATTTGAAGAATATCATAACCGGGTTGAAAGATCATTATATTCTTCAAAATGCGAAGAATATTGATTATTTGCATGGCTTGAATTATGATAATAAAATTATAAAAAAAGTCACATCAGAATCCAAGGATGTCAAATTAGATCAAGTCGGCACATATATTATCAATTATAAAATAACTGTTAATATGACAGCTTATGAAAAATATCAAGCATCGCAAAAAGAAGATAAAACTAACAAAATAGAACAGGACTCTAAAGAATTACAAACTATTAATGTAAAGAAAAAAATTGATGTAGTAGATGAAAAAAAAGCACAGGAACTAGCAGATAATGGGACAGTCGTATGGAAAGATAACAATGATACAGTAGCAAAATCCGATGGCACAGAGGTAACGGAAGAGATAAAAGAACCAGATAGTGTTGAAGATTCGAAAGATAAAAAAAATGAAGGAAGTAAATCTTCATCTGATAAAAAACAGGATAATAGGAAAAAAGATGACACACAACAGACAAAAAAAACAGATGGAACTACAAATAATACACAGTCAACATCAAAACCGAGTCAGTCAAATTCTGGAAATTCTGGGAATACATCATCTCAGCCAGTATCGAAGCCAAGTCAGTCAAATACTGGTAACGCAGGGAATACAGCGTCCCAACCTGCAAAACCTGTTCATACGCATACTTGGGTAACACAACCTGCAACAGGTCATTATATTACAAAGACAATAAAAGAAGCATATGATGAACCGATATATGTAACAGGTTATATTTTTCCAGATGGCTATACATGCCTAACACCAGATGAAGCAGTTGATCATAGTGTTGATTCGGGATTAGGATATCGTACTGGACAAGTTCAGAATGGTACAAAACATCACAATGCTGAAACACAACAAGTATGGGTGCAGGATTCTGCAGCATATCAGTATTGTTCTGGATGTGGAGCAAGAAAATAAAAATATCGAAATAAATGAGACAGGAGAGTAATCTTCTGTCTTATTTATTGAGGCTTTTTTGTAGTTCGGGGTGTTTTAAAAAGCCTTGCTTTCTTGGAAAAGATTCTTCTTTTAAGATAAAAAAGGATGAAAAACAGGAAAAAACAAGGAAAAATATATATTGAACCCCTTGGAACATAGAATTTACATACATTAAACCCATCGGAACTCATATTAAACCCATATGCGGTAAGAGAAATTTTAATTGTGAAACAAATTATATATCGAGAGTGCTGTTGAAGCTATATACTTAAATGTATTTCAGGGTGGAAAGACAACCGGTTAATACAGCATATCTGAATTATCATTATAATAGAAAATATATTACAGATTTATGAAACATGTCCATTAATAATGTGACTAAAAATTAATAATATAATGGTATTCTACATCTGCTCTCATAATAATGACTATTAAATACTAAAATATAGAAATGGGATATACAAACTTCAAAATCAATACCCAAACAATTCTAAATTCTTTCTCATAATAATGACTATAAAAATCTATATTGCTCAGTAAGTGATGTTTAAACTCGAATAAAATAAGAACATCTGTTTTGATACTTATAAAAAACGAGTTTCTCTTAAAATTGTTTTAGTACTTTCGCAATATAGTGACTAAAAATATCTAATAAAAATTCTTTATGTATCTTCGGTCTTTCTCTATCAAATTACATTTTGTCCAGAAAACATTGTTGTTATCAAAATCCGTCATTCTAATAACAGAATCAAAGAAATAATGAGAGGAGTTTGAAGCAACATGGAAACGAAACAGAAAAATTGTGAATCAACGAAGAAGGAAATGAATAGCACCAAACGCATTATAGGAAATACCAGACAAATTCCCGTAAAACTTGGAACGGAGATATTGGATTCCGTAAATGATCTGGAAAATGCTATGTCAGACATTGGGATGCGGATTTGTAAAATTGTGATGAAGTGCCAGACAGAAGAAGAATATGCATTAGTAGACCAAATGGTTTATGCATTTGCAGGAAAAACACTGGAGCAGTTGCTGAAGGAAATACGTAAACATGAGAAATAGCAGACGGAAAGGAACTGTGAAATTTGCGGGAATTCTCCTTAGTGTTTCCTTTGTGATAAGTAGTACCTGGCTCTTCAAAGAAAATGACCTGCATAAGCAAAAATATAAGAATCAATTATATCAAATGTCAGCAATGCAAAACATTTTCTCGGTAAATTCCAATGTGCATAAACTGGAGGATGAAAAAGTTCTTCTCCAGGTAAGCACAGGGAAAAATGGAATTAAAGAGAGAAAATGTAGTGAATGTGGAATGAATTTCTATTCTACATATGAATGTCCGCATAAAGAAACACATATAGCGGTCACAAAAGAATCTACAGTTACAGAAACTGGTGAAGAATCCATAATATGTAGCGAATGTGGAACTGTATTAGAAAAAAGAATAGTTCCGCGTAAGCAGTCCCCAAAGGGAAATGCAAATCAAACTACATCTGATACTGCCTCAAAAGAAGGAAATATATCAGAGGGAAAACAAAATGAAACAGAAGATGCTGCATTGGAGAACAATATGATATCTGTTCCACAAATCGGATTAAAATCAGTATTTACACAAGGTCCTTTTACACAAAATGCAGTAGATGCGAACGATATCTTATTTGCATATGCATATGCGTTTGGGCTTGGAGAGAATGACCCATTTATATTAGGACATAATACCCATTCTCTGAAAAATCTTAGAAACATACAGGTTGGTACAAATATTTATTTGAATCTCAATGGAATTCTTGAAACATATCAAGTTGTTGTCAGTGAATTGGGACAGGCAACAGAAGATCAATCAGATATCAGAGGAATTAATTCCGGGGAAACGATTTATCGTAATTTAGGCGTGAAAACATTGCACATGTACACATGTGATCACAGTGTAAGTAACGGAAGGTGGATTGTTTTGGCAAAGAAAATTTCATAGAAAACAATTATATAAGCAGAATAGATGCTCGAATTAAAAAATGTTAAATGGTAAAAGGAGAAAAATGATACAAAGAACAATCAAATTACATACAGGTGTTGAAAAAACTCTGAATTCAACAAAAATAATTACAAAAACTGAATGGCAGAAAGCAGCGGAAAAACTTTATGGATCAGATGTGAAACAATGGAGATTCAAGTGTCCGATTTGCGGACATACAGCTTCTGTACAGGAAATTATGAGTGCAGGAGCAAAAGATCCCAATTGTGCATACATGGAGTGTATCGGTAGATATCAGAAAGATATTGGTTGCAATTTTGCTGCGTATGGATTTTTGGGAATTCCTTATGGTGGTTATGTAATAGAAGATAAAAATGGAATTGGAATGGAAATATTTGAATTTGCAGACGAGGTTAAAACAAATTAATCCATGTTATTAAAAAAGGGCTTCATAAGAGGTCCTTTTTATTGTGAAATATCCTTTATAAAAGAGAAAATACAATAATATATTGGAAAGTTGTTTCTATAATACTGACTATTAGTTTCTAAATACGTTTTCATCGTATCTAAAAGATGCAGAAAAGCAAGATATAGAAACTCAAGAAAAACAAGATGGAATAGAAGAATCAGAAGATACTGTTTGAGATAAATGTGTCAACCAATATTGACAATATCAAAACTCAAGAAATAGAGAATCGGAATGATAATAAAAATAACGTTATAAATAATGATAATAATAAAATAATCATGTCTAGTCTGGCAAAGACAAGCTAACACTTTTGCAAAACCTTTTCTCACACACTATTTATGAACAGTAAATAAAAGCTGGTCAAATAAAAAAGAAAAGGAGAAGGAACAATGAAGAAGTTGAGAAACGTTATGCGAAAATGCATGGCATCCCTCCTTGTATTGTGCATGGCAGCAGCCCCATGTGTCACCGAAATCGGCTCAGTATTTGCCGAACCGGATACAGACACGGACATTGAGCCGGTCGCATACAAGGTCACTCTGAACGATGCACAGAATGGTAAAGTATCATTCAAAGATTCAGAGGAACGAACCCATTCTTATAAAGAAGGGGATAAGGTAGCATTAAAGGTACAGGCAGATGACGGATATACATTAGAAAAGCTTTCCGTTATGAATGCAGATAAAGAAATTGCAAGCAAAACAGATGGAACATCATTTTCATTTACTATGCCCGCAGCAGATCTTACTGTAAATGCATCTTTTAAAGCTGCCGAAAAGCAAAAAGCTGTAGTTTCAGAACAGTCTACAGAGAATGCAGTTAAACAGGAGAGTCAGGAGCCACAGAGCCAGGAGACAACAAATCTGGATTTAAGCAATACTCAGGAAGCAGAGTTTAGAATTGAAGGAAATGGTTCTCTAAGCCTTACAGGAGCAGATGGTAAAGAAGTAAAACTGGATTCTGGAAAGACTACAATGAAAATGCCAGTCATGACATACATTCATATGGTAGCAAATTCCAAAACTTCTACCAAAATAACTGTAACAGTAAAAGATTCAAATGATATCGTTTTAGAGGATCCAAGTACAGAAACAGGAACATCTTCATGGAGAGATATTTCCCTCACAGGCGGTTCAAAGAAAATTGTAACTGTATCATTTGGAAATTCTAAATCGCGCGCAAAAGTTGCAAGACGGGCAGTATCTGGTATTGCAGCACAGTCTGCAGATTACGGAATTGCATTGCAGTCCGCAACGCCATCTGTAGGACAGAAATTTACAGGAAGCTGTATAATTACTGGAGTAAATCAGAGCCATGCAGGTGGAACTGTTCATTCAGTTTCTATCAAATGTAACAGCGGGGTCTTAAATGGTGTTTCAGCTACTACAGGATGTGCCGATCACACTGCATCAGCCCCAAGCGTTGGAGAAGCTTTTACTTATGTATTCACAGTAACAAATGTGAATGAATCTACAGGTGTGGTTACTGGAAATGTATACTGTACAGCAGTTAAAGGATCTACAGATGGAGTTCATAAAAATGAACATAGTCTTATTGGAACACAGAGAGTACAGGGCACAGCATCGTATGTTGGACAGTTTAACGGAAAAGCAAAATTAAAAAAATCCTCATCTAACACAACATTAGTCGCAGGAAATCCGTGTTACAGCCTTACAGGAGCTTCATACGGTGTATATTCAGATGCTGGATGCACAAGCCAGAAAGCCACTTTCACAACAAATGAAAATGGAGATTCCAATGTTATCGATGTGCCGGCCGGAAAATATTATGTGAAAGAAATTACAGCACCGAAAGGATATTACAAAGATAATACAGTATATCCACTCACAGTAACAAGTGGACAGACTGCAACGGTAAGTGTTACAGATAAGCCAGGCGATGACCCAGCTGCAATTACAATTAATAAAAAGGACAGCGAAGTACCAGAGAACGGAATTGCAATTGGTGGTGCATCACTTGAAGGCGCACAATTCACCGTTAAGTATTATGCCGGATATTATACAAAAGATAATCTTCCGGAAAATGCAACAAAGACATGGGTATTAGAAACAAAAAAACGTACAAGATCGGATGGAACGATAGTTTATCAGACAGGACTTACGGAAGCATATAAGGTGTCTGGCGATGATTTCTTTTTAGTCGATGGTTTACCAACACTTCCGTTAGGAACGATTTCTATTACAGAAACAAAAGCACCAAAAGGATATTCATTAGATAATGCATATTTAACACCTGTAGGTTCTACAGATAAAAGTAGTACATATGTGGCACAGATTACGATGGATAGTGATGCAGTTCATTTACAGGGTGGAAATGAATATGAAATGAATGATCATGTTCTTCGCGGTGACTTTGAATTCACAAAGAAAGATGAAGAAGATAAGACACTGATATTGTCAATATTGGTTGACAATATCAAACTGTATGCTTCCCATGCAGACATCAATGATGAAGGACAGACCATCCACATTCCAAAGATCGGAACAACAGCAAAAGATAATAAAACCAAAGAAGATATTTCTTATGCTGAAAAAGAAGTTACAATCGTAGATACAGTAAAATATACCAATCTGGTTCCTGGAAAATCTTATGTGATGGAAGGAACTTTGATGAACAAGGAGACCGGTAAAGCATTAGAGGTAAACGGTAAGACAGTTACAGCATCGAAAGCATTCACTCCGGATAGTGCAGATGGATCAGTAGATATTGTATTTACATTTGATGGAAGTGCACTTGCCGGAAAGACAGTGGTTGCATTTGAAGATTTGAAAGTAAATAAAATCTCTGTTGCAACACATGCCGATATTAAAGATGAAAACCAGTCTGTACATTTCCCGCAGATTAAAACAACTGCAAAAGACAGTGAAACGAAGATTGGCCTTTCAAAAGCAGACAATAATGTAACTATCACAGATACGGTATCCTACAAGAATCTGGTTCCGAATAAAGAATATACCATGACTGGACGTATTATGGACCAGACTACAGGACAGCCGCTTGTAGTTAACGGAAAAGAAGTAACAAGTTTCTGCACATTCACACCGAAGGCAGAAGACGGAACTGTTGATGTAACATTTAATTTCGATGCCAGTGATCTCGCAGGTAAGAGTGTTGTTGTATTCGAACAGCTTTATAGAGATAACGCAATCGTAGCATCTCACGAAGATATTAAGGATGAAGGACAGACAGTGCACTTCCCAGAAGTACATACAACTGCCAAAGATTCCGAGACAAAGAACAATCTGTCTAAAGCAGACGATAAGGTAACAATTATTGATACCGTAAAATATACAAATTTAATTCCTGGAAAACAGTATCAGGTTCATGGAACTTTGATGGATAAAGAGACAGGAAATCCTCTGACAGTAAATGATCAGGAAGTAACAGCTACAAAAACATTTACTCCGGATAAAGCAGATGGTTCTGTAGATCTTACATTTGTATTCGATGGAAGTGCCATTGCCGGTAAGAGTATCGTTGCATTTGAAGATGTGCAGTATGAAGGAAAATCTGTAGGAACACATGCAGACATTAATGATAAAGACCAGACAATTGATTTTCCGAAAATCCAGACAACGGCAGCAGACGAAGATACAGCAATCAATCTGTCAAAAGCAGAGGATCTTGTAGTGATTCATGATACTGTTTCCTATGAGAATCTTACACCGGGCCGTGAATATGAGTTAAAAGGAAAATTGATGGATCAGACTACAGGCGAAGTTCTGCAGGCAAAAGTTGTTGAATCATTTACGAATAGTGCAATTAAATCTGATCAGGAACTTTATAAATTGAAAGCCGGATCCTATGTGTATGTAGAAAAAGGCACGGATGAAGTCCCGGCAGGTATTTATTCCAAGACAGAAAAAGGATATCTTCCTGTCAATGCTGATGAGAATGCAACACCAATTGCAATCGATGATGCTTTGATCACATGGAGCGGATCCTTTAAGAAAGATGTCACAGCAGCAATTGATAATCATAAAGTATATGACATCAATAAGATTACAAATTATAAATTCTCAGAAGAGAAAAAAGACGTTACGGGTTCTACGAAATTCACACCAACAGAATCCAACGGTACAGTAGATGTAACATTTATGTTTGATGGCAGTGAACTTAAAGGAAAGAGTACTGTCGCATTCGAAGATCTGACATTTAACGAAGTTTCAATTGCAGAACATACAGATATTAAAGATGAAGGACAGACAGTCCATTATCCAGAAATCAAAACAACTGCAAAAGATTCTGAGACCGGTTCCCATACCTCTATGGCAGATAATGATGTTACTGTTGTTGATACCGTAAAATATACGAATCTTATTCCGAACAAAGAATATAAGATTGCGGGTAAATTAATGGTGAAAGAGACAAAAGAACCTCTGCTGGTTGACGGCAAAGAAGTTACAGCAAGCACAACATTTACCCCGGAAAAAGCTGATGGAAGCATTGATCTTACATTTAAGTTTGATGGAAGTGCTTTAAAAGGCCAGACACTTGTTGTATTTGAAGATGTTCTGTATGAAGATGTATCAGTTGGATCCCATGAGGATATCAATGATACTGACCAGAGCATTTACTTCCCAAACATTGGTACAACAGCTACGGATAAAGCTGATGGCGATCACAGCATTACCGCTGCGAAACAGGTTACAATTGTAGACAAAGTAGAATATAAGAATCTTGCTCCAGGAGAAAAGCATCACGTAAAGGGAACTTTAATGGACAAGGCTACAGGAAAAGCCCTGATGGTTAATGGAAAGGAAGTTACTGCAGAAGCAGAATTTACCCCGGATAAATCAGAAGGATCAGTAAATGTAGAATTTACCTTTAATGCAAAAGATCTTGGCGGAAAAGATTTGGTTGTATTTGAAAAGATGTATGATGCAAACGGTAATGAAGTGGCAAATCACGAAGATATCAATGATGAAGGTCAGACAGTAAAAATCGTGAAAGCTCCAGTTACACCATCAAAAACGCCGGTTACGCCAACAAAAGTACAGACAGGTGATCATGCTACTATGTATGTATTACTTGGGGTTGCAGTGATTCTCCTGCTTGGCGGTGGAGTCATGGTCTTCAAAAAGAAGAAAAAATAAAAATCTGAATACAGGTTTCTAGGGAAAGGGCACTGACCCTTTCCTTTTTTTGCAATATATTCAACTCATAAAAATTGACAGTGACTGGCCTGGCAATGAAAAGTAGAACAATAGACAAAGTATATAAAATATTCGTCTATATAATAAAATCTTATCAATAATATTATGCAAAGAAATAATCAATATAATGATAATTCTTATGCTTTATATTGAATTGTTTTATTCCATTATTTTCTTAAAATCTATTCATAAATATTTCTAACTTACGTTTATTCAAACGGACATTTTCAAGTTGAAACGAATCCTGTGATAATTACCTTTCTTTCATACTATTAATGAGAACTTTATGAAAAAGAAAGGGGAAGCGCATATGGAAGAAAAGCCGAAAGTAAAGGCAAAAAGGAAATGGACAGTTGTGTTAATTTTCATTCTTATACTTGGAACAATCGCAGCAATTCTTGCGATAAATCGACCAATTCATTCTAAGAAAATAAGAGAAAAGAAAAAAGCAGAAGTCCAGATAGATACAAGCCAATTTACGGCAGATAGTCTACAAGGATTAACTGCAAGTGTATCAAATTTAGAAGCAGTGAAGGGATATCATCCTGATGCAAGTTTGAATCAGATTACGCATGATACAAACGTAATCAAAAAACTGGAGGCGGATATTTCAAAAGTAGATTTTGATACACCAGGGACATATGACATTACCTATAACGTTACTGTTTATTGTAAAGCATTAAAAGCATATATAGATCAGAAGCCTCGGATAGATATCCAAGAAGCTTCAAATGGCCAGACATATAAAATCCCATTAAAAGGGAAAATTCAGGTCGTTGAAAAAGAGCAGGCTTTAAAGGATTCTGCATCAGGCAGATATATATACGGACTTCAAATGCAAATGAGACAAGAATAAGGAGGGAATTGTAAGTGAAAAGGAAAAAATGGGTAAACAAGGTGATTGCACTTTTGCTTGCAGCAATCATGATTGTTCCGTCTTCTCTTGGTACTGTGGCATATGCACAGGAACCGGAAGTGTCTTCTGAACAGACGCAGACAATTCAAAATGCGGATGAAGATATTTCAGAAGCAAATGAACAGGAAACAGCTGATGCAAGTCAAAAAGAGCAAGAAAAAAAAGAGACACAAGAGACACAAGACACAGAATCAAAAGAAACTCAAAAAGAGGATTCTTATGAAGTGAAATTATCTAAAGCTGATAATGGTCTGCTAAGTTTTCCAATATCAGAAGATGATCTTGTAAAAGCGGATGTGGAGAATTCCACGCAGTCTATTTTGGATGCATCAGAAGAAGATGTGGAATATGAGTCTAAAGATTCTTATGAAGAAAATACGGAAGTAAAAGTTCAAACAAGTGCCGATTACGGATATGAACTTGATAAGGTAGAATTAGAGGATAAATCCGGCGAAGTTCTTCAAGAACTATCAGTAGATGAGGAGGGTATTGCCACATTTACTATGCCGGAAGAGAATGTCAAAGTAGCAGCTACCTTTAAAGAAATTCCTGAATCCGTTATTGAAGATGCAGAAATTGATTTACAGACTACTGCAAGCGATTATGAAATTGCTACACGGGCAGCAGGTACGAAAAGTATTTATTTGAATGTCCCAGGAAATAAGATCTGGTATGGAAGATATAATACGAGATATTATACAACAAATGAAGGTCAAGTGGCATATTGTATGAATCCTCTTCTGAAAACACCAGGAGCTGGATGGTACACAGGAAGTTTAATTTCTGATGGTTCATCAAGAAAAGCATTTTATTATGCATACGGCGGTCCTGGATACAGTCAGTTTGTGAATAGATATGGATGGATTTGGAATGGCGTAAGAGACTTAGAATATGCTTATTCGCATGTTATTTTGTCTTATACCTATGCGAAATACGCATTGCATAATAATTCGCAGGCCAATTATGCGTTTTATGGATTACCAAACTCAACAAAAAAGCATTTGATCAATAAAGCTAATCAGATGCAGGCAATGGGTGGCATTCCAAGTGGTTACGCTGTGTATTATTTCAATACATCTTACAACCATCAGCCAATGGCATTTCAGGTTAATAATGTAGCAACTTTATCACTTAGAAAATCATCATCGAATACAGATATCACAAATGGAAATAGTTGTTATTCTTTAGCAAATGCAAAATACGGAGTATATAGCAATGCAGCATGTACTTCTCAGGTATCCACATTTACAACAAATGCAAATGGAACCTCGAATTCAATCAATTTAGAACCGGGAACTTATTATGTAAAAGAAATTTCCGCACCGGAAGGTTACTATATTGATAACACAGTGAAAACAGTGAGTTTATCTAGCGGTGAGAATAAAGTAGTTAGCTTTACAGATAAACCGATGGATGACCCGGCAGCGATTGTTATTCAGAAAAAAGACAAATATACAGGTAATACAATAAAAGGAAAGAAAACATTAGCTGGAGCACAGTTCACTATTAAATATTATGATGGATTCTATGATCGAAATAGTCTCCCAGCAAGGGCAACCCGCACATGGGTCATCGAAACCAAAGAACGTACTAAATCAAATGGAAGCAAAGTCTATCAAGCCGGTTTATCTGATACCTATAAAGTAGGTGGAGATAATTTTTATAAAGTAGATGGAGCAATTACTATCCCTCGCGGAACAATCACTATCCAGGAAACAAAAGCACCGGATGGATACCGTAATGATTTAAACATGACGGATACAAAAGGCAATAGTACTGTAAATGGTGTATACCTTGCACAGGTAACGAAACCTGGAGATCTGTCAACATTAATGGGAGGTCAGACATTTGAAGGATCTGACAGCCCGGTTCGAGCAGATATTAAGCTGACGAAGATCAATGGAACGAATAATAATACCATGGCAAATATTCCGTTTAAGATCACGAATCTGGAAACAAAGGAAAGCCATACAATTTATACCGGAACTAATGGTGTATATGATTCTTCATTGATTAAAAAGAGTCTGAATACAAACACAGATAAAGCGGGAGCTGGTGTTTGGTTTGGAGATACATCCATTCTTAATGATGATGAAGGGTCTTTTGAATACGGAAGTTATAGCATTGAAGAATTAGAGTGTAAAGAAAATAATGGAAAGATTCTCTATAAGGGAACTTTTAAAATCGATAATAATACAGGAGCCACATTGGATCTTGGAAAAATTATCAATAACAGCATCGAAGTAAAAACCTATGCTGCAGATAACACCAGCGGAAATAACAATACAGCATTTATCCAGCAGGGCGGTATTTTCAATTATACAACCGGACAGCTTACTTACGGAAAAGCCATTACGGATGAAGTTAATGTAAAAGGTATTTCATCCGGTTATGCAGTAGCAAATCTGGTTGATATAGAAACTGGAGAATATATCAAAAATAAGGATGGTTCCCTTGTACAATCGGAAGCAAAGATTGAACCTTATAATGATGGTACTTATACCGGACAGGCACATCAAAACCTGATTTATGATAATCCGGAAAGCATGCTTGGTAAGAACATTGTTGTATTTGAAAAGATTTATGCTTTAAATGCAGATGGAACACCAAATTACAATAAACTTCTTGTAGAACATACAGATATGAATGATGATCTGCAGACAGTAAAATTCCAGAAGATCAGTACAGAACTGACAGTATCAGACACAGGACTCCATGAAGTCAATACCACTTCTAAGGATGTTACTTTACAGGACCAGATCACATACGAGAACTTTAGCAAAGACCTTGTTGATCTTGGATACTACATCAAAGCAAATGCTAAATTGGTAGATGAAAATGGAAATGCAATCACGGATGCGAATGGAAATGCAATCACATCCGGATTCAGTGCAAAGAGATTTACCAGTGATATGCTGAAAAATGGAGATGCCATTCATTACACACTTCCGGCCAGTGTTGTAAAGAAATATGCCGGAAAGAAGTTGATTTCTCAGGTTGAAATTTATTTTGCTTTTGATACAGACACTACAAACGGAGATCCATGGAATCTTTGGACTTACGAAAAAGATACGACTAATGAAAAGCAGACAGTCACGATTCCTGCTATTACAAATACCTATGTATCTGCAGACAATGTAAGCTACACAGACACAGGAATTTCAGATCAGGTAAACCTTACCGGTTTAACAAGAGGAAATACCTACACATTAGTAGGAAAAATTATTGACAAGTCAACTGGAAAGGTTGTTTCAAAATCCAGAAAATGTACTTATGGAAAAGATGCCTATGACATCACAAATGTAGTGCCAGCTGACGAAGGTAACTATACAGTCAATAAACTTGACACTTATAATGTATATCTCTTAAAGAAAGATGTTTCTTCCAGTGGAGAGACAGCAAAACAGGGATATTACAGACTGAATGACGAAGGAACAAAATACGTTCTTTGTACAGAAAGCGGACAGGTACTGGATGATTCAAATGGAATTAAGAAAGACCTGTTTGAAAATGAAATCTTATATCCTGGTGATGAATTTAAAGAAGTCACAGAATTGATTGCGAAAAAGTCATTTGTGCCATCTGGAAGTGAATCGCAGCAGCATGTTGATTTCACATTTGATCCGGAAGAGTTAGCCGGAAAGAATTATGTGATCACACAGGATCTGTACTTTGACAAGCTGCAGGATGCAGGGACAGTCTTTGATGACGAAACCGCAGACGTGTATGCAGTGTTATATAGTGACGGAACATTAAGCTTCCAGAAGAGAAAAGATACTTACCCAAGCAAGACGGTCGTAGAAGTATATCCGTTCAATGAAAGTACACATTTTCCGACCATTGATTCGGTGCTTTGGAAAAATAATGCATTAAATGTGAAATCTGTAGAATTCAGAGATAAAATCCGCCCAGTGTCGACAGCCAGATGGTTCAATGGTTTTGAAAATGCGACAAGTATCAATCTGAAAAATCTGGATACTTCAAGAGATACAAATATGAATAAAATGTTCAGTTACTGTAAAGGACTGACAAAATTAGATGTATCTGGATTGGATACATCTCAAGTAACAGATATGGATTCTATGTTTGCTGTATGTATTAATTTAACAAATATACCTGTCAGCAATTTTAATACTTCCAAAGTAAAAGACATGCACAGCATGTTTGACAGTTGCTTTAAATTACAGAGTTTGGATCTAAGCATGTTTGATACTTCAAATGTAACAGATTTCGGATATATGTTTAGTGGTGATAAAGTAATGTCCACCCTTCATTTAACAGATAATTTTGTTACAGAAAAAGCTAAAGATATTTCTGGTATATTTAATGATTGTGAAAAATTATCAAATATAAATGTAAGTAATTGGAACGTATCAAATGTTACATCAACGGAAAAAGCTTTTGCTAATAACTTTCTCTTAAAAAGTTTGGATCTTAGCAATTGGGATATGTCAAACTGTGAAAATTCGCAAATGATGTTTTATAGTGATACTGCGCTCACATCTATAGGCAATACAAGTAATTGGAATGTTTCCAAGATAACCACTACACATTCTATGTTCGAGGGATGTAGTAAATTACAATCTTTGAATACAAGCAAGTGGGTATTCTCAAATCTTACAAATGCAGACAGCATGTTTTCTAATTGTCAAGTGCTTACAAAATTGGATACCAGCAATTGGGGAATGGGAAAAGTAATTTATTTCGGATTTCTATTTAATAATTGCTATGCACTTACAAGCCTGAATGTTAGCAAATGGGATACGTCAAATGCAAACATTTTTAATGCAATGTTTAATGAATGTGTGAATCTTACAAATATAGATGTAAGTAACTGGAAGACTTCAAATGTAACGCAGGCTGTAAATACATTTTTGGATTGTAAAAAGCTGACACAAGTAGCCGTTCAAAACTGGGATATGTCAAATGTGAGTCAGTTAAGTGGTATGTTTGCATATTGTAGTGGCATTACAAGCTTGGATATCAGCAAATGGAACGCACCGAAACTTATAGAAATCAATAACACATTTAACGGATTAACAAAATGTACAAGTATAAAAATAAAAGGAATGTATGCTCCTAACATTGATACATGTATCAATACTTTCCTTGATTGTACATCATTAACCAGTCTGGATCTTTCTGGATTAGGAATGAGCAAAGCAACTTCCTTTAATGGTATGTTCGGGCGTATGAGTAACATTACATCCATTAACCTTAGTGGATGGTCAACATCAAATGTAACTGATACAACAAACATGTTTACGGAATGTAGAAAACTGAAAACCATTTACGTGTCCGAAGGATGGAGCGTAGCAAAGGTTAAATCAGATACATATATGTTCAGTAGTTGTACAAGTATCCGTGGAGGTTCGGGAAAAACATATAATCGAAATCAATTGGGTAAATCCATGGCAAATTACAGCAATGGATACTTAACCTATAAAGCTTACACAGCCAAGGCTAATATCGCCGCCCCATCCTCATCAGTCATCATCAGCTCCGCAAAAGCAACAGATGGACTGACAGTGGAAGAAATCCTGAATAATGACTCTGTATTTACAGATCCGATAAGAGCGGTCAATGAAGAGAATACAGACACAGAAAATGAAGACGTGGATACGCAAAATGCGGATGTGGCCGTACAGAGTATGGATGATCCATCTGGAAAACTTCTGTATTCGCATAGTGATCTAAATGATGAGAATGAAACATTCTATGTACCAAAAGTACAGACCGTACTGACAAATACAGCAAATGATCATTACTTTACAACAGCAGCCGGAAGTACTCTGGTCGATACTGTTACTTACTCTGGATTAAAACCGGGACGTGCTTATACATTAACTGGAAAATTGATGGATAAAGATACAGGAAAAGCAGCAACAGATAAATCTGGAAAAGAAATTACCGGAACAACAACCTTTACGCCAAGTACAGCAAACGGAACAGCTAAAGTTAACTTCTCCTTTGATGGATCCAACTTGAAAGGAAAAACACTGGTAGCATATGAGACACTGAATGGAATTAGTGTTGCATACGGAATAGCATCCTCGAGAAAAGACCTGGCTATCCATAAAGATATCAGTGATGCAGATCAGTCAGTTACGAATATGTCTCTTTCAACGACTGCAAAAGATCAGAAATCCGGAACAAAGCAGGTGACATTATCAAGGACAGCAAAAATCGATGACACTGTTAGTTACAAAGGAGCCATCCGTGGAACATCTTACAAGATTAATGGTACATTAATGAATAAGAGCACAGGAGAGGCAGCTGTTGACGGCGATGGCAAACCGATTACTGCAAGTGGAGTATTTACAGCTGGCAGTGCAACTGGAACAGCAACCGTTACCTTTACCTTTAACACAAATGGAATGGCTGGAGGAGCTTATGTAGCATTCGAGGAAGTATATGAAACAACCGGAGGAAAAGAAACACTTTGGGGAACTCATATGGATCTGAATGATGAAGCACAGACGGTATATGTACCATCTATTTCAACGAACTTGATAGACGAAGACAGCCAGACCAACTACACATATATCCGGGATAATGTAAAAGCACATGACCTGGTGACATATGAAGGGCTTATCGCAGGAAAGACATATAAGTTAACTGGAACATTGGTAGAAAAATCTACCGGAAAAACATTTGTAGATGCAAATGGAAAGACTGCAACAATAACACAGACATTTACACCGGATTCTGATAGTGGATCTGTGGATATGGTATTTGATATCAATCCATCCAACCTTAAAACCTCAGCACTGGTAGCATTTGAAACATTGAGCTGCAATGGTGAACAGGTAACGATTGAAAATGATCTGGATAATGAACAGCAGACACTTCACTTCCCAATCCTCAGCACAACAGCAAAAGGAAAGGTAAGCGGAAAGAATTACGTAGATATCGGTGGAGATATGTCAATCATTGATACAATCAAATACGAAGGTGTACAGTATGGTATGACACACACGATCAAGTCATATCTGGTTGATAAGACTACAGGAAAGATTGTACAGGACGATAATGGAAATGACATCGTAAAAACAACCGAATGGGAGCCGGAGGCTACACAGGGAAGTATTGATGTTGAAATTCCGGTAACTGGAAAAAAACTTGCCGGAAGAACGCTGGTTGTATTTGAAGAGATTTATCTTGGAGATGCCATGATTGCATGCCACAAAGATATCAATGATGCAAATCAGACCATTAAAGTTAAAGGATATCGTGACTGTACCGTGATCAAACGTATCAAAGCTGACGATTACTGGAAAGAGCATGGTGATCCAACCTTTATCTTTAAACTTACAGGAACGGATACACTGGGAGCTGCACATACTTATTATCAGAGTGTCACATTTACTGAAAACTATGTAAAAGCACATACAGATAGTGACGGATATGTAGAAATGAAAGCAGTCTTTGGTCAGGTCCCGGCAGGGGAATACACCTGTTCCGAGGAAAGTGTCAGCCGATTTGAGTTTGAATCACTGACCAAACCGGTAAATGCAACCATTAACGGAAAAACAGCAGTATATCATCTGACGGATAATGATACGGCTTGTGCAACATTTACCAACAAAAAATATGAAGAGGGAGACTTCGGACATGACAGTGTAGTAGTCAACCACTTCAATCATAAGACACAGGATTAAGATCTTGATAACTGGAAGGACCTGCTTCGATAGGAAGCGGGTCTTTTCCGGTATATGGTAATTCATATATATCACAGTAGAGGTTTAGCGGCTGCCATTCTTACATACTTTATATAGGAGGATGAATAAATGAGCAAAATAGAAAAAGTAAAAGAAATTATGGGCTTAGGCGAAAATTTCCATATGTGCGATGTATCCGAAATAGCTGAAGATCACATTCATCTGGAAAGCTGGGACGAAGATGTTAACAAAAGCGATTTCGATCTGGTTGCAGAGTTGATTGCGAGTGATGAATACGATATAGATGGGTTTGAATTACTTGAAATTCCACATCCCAAAGTATTTTGTTTTGGAAATCACAATAAGAACCAATTCTTTGATGTCGTTAAATTTTGGGATGATAAGTGGCAATTTTCTTTTATTAAAATATCAGAAAATGGGTTACAAAATGCATTAGCACATTCCATCCAAGAAGCTGTTGAAAAATATGAATTCTAGCAAAAAAATAAACAGAAAGATTAGGATTTAGTGGAGGAGAAATCATGTATAAAGAATCAGAAGTAAATTTAGATGATATTGTAAAAGCGTTATTAGAAAGCGAATTGGGTTTTTTACTGCTTCAATCTGATAATAATTGCAAAAATATGTACGATGTACTATCAGAAAAAAGTACATACGAGGACAGGATTGGGATGTTTGGCTATAACACTCATATAACGTATCACTTATTTCCGCTTACGTATCATACGCATAAAAACGAAAGTGATGTCGCAAAAGCAAGAGTAAGTGCAATTCATAATATATTCGCTCGTTGGACGGATAAAGGATATAACAAACATCACGCAAAAGACCCATTTGCTTGTAAAGCGTTTATCAAATATATTGAAGAACTAGAATGGACAAATGCAGATTATATGTTGCTGTTAATTGAATAGATTAATTAACTGATATAGGATTTTCACGCATGGACATGTAAGTATCCAAAATGCAAAGGAATTCCCATATTTAAAGGGACTACACACCCACATTGCTGTCCGCTAGTGGGTGGAAAAAAGTATGTCATTCATAAAAATCTGGGGAGCGGAACAGATGGGCTTATGAGAGATGTTATGACTGATTATTACCATGGATAATTTATAGTATCTTTCAGCTTCTGACTTATATTGAAATCCTGCAACAAAATCATCCGCAAAGTTGACGAGAAAACACTCTCCCTGCATTTCCCTTTGCACCACCAGCTTAAACCACAGCGTCAGCACATGATGCATGTATATATTTGCAAGCATCGGACTCATTACTGAGCCTTGTGCCGAACCTTCCTCTGTTGGCTCGAATTTTCCTTGCTCCATTATTCCTGCTTTAAGGTATTTACGTATTAGCCACAATAAGTTCTTATCCTGTATATTCCATTCAAGGAACTTCATCATCCAATCATGGTCGATATGGTCAAAGAAACCTTTGATATCGGCATCTACGATATAGCTGATTTTTCCATAGCTTATCCGTTGGTATACTTCTTTTATTGCTTCGTGACACCCCCTATTCGGTCTGAATCCATACATGCAGTTTAGGAATCTCGGTTCATAAATAGCTCCCAGTATTTTCTTCACTGCCATTTGTACAATCTTATCTTCATAGGAAGCAATCCCTAATGGTCGTTTCTTTCCATTTCCTTTAGGTATATATACCCTCAGTGACGGAAGTGGCTTAAAGGATTTGTTTTTCAACCTCTGTACCAGTTCCTTGATATTTCTATCAAGGTTCTTCCCATACTCATCCTTAGTTACCTTGTCAATTCCGACTGCTTTGTTCCCATCTAATTCCTTATGGCATTGCTTTAGCATATCTTCATTTATCAAGTGGTACACTGATGTAAATATAGGATGTTTTGATGTTGCCGATATCTCAGCTATTCTTACTAATTTCGTTTCCATTATTTCCTCCGTCCCTGAGTACGGAT
>ENA-OROX01001419-OROX01001419.1-human-gut-metagenome-genome-assembly--contig:-NODE-1419-length-19911-cov-9.456386_pt1 | contig 19911 bp, 9 predicted proteins | sample MGYA00242133_ERZ509058 | MGnify/ENA primary metagenome ERZ509058 (study PRJEB26280, sample SAMEA2338751) | human gut metagenome | biome: human gut; feature: human-associated habitat; material: faeces...
CAAAATTAAAATCTCATATAACTTCGGAAATGAACTGGAACATTTATTCTCAAGCGTTTACTGTAAGGACTTATAGAAAAAGGCTATCTAATCTCAATACATATCACAATTTGCGTAAACTACAATCAACACATGGTGGAAGTGATCCCGGTAAGATTTCCACCTCCGGCGTCATGGAAAAGGATGTCAACCTGAGTATTGCAATGGCTCTTAAACAGCTGTTTGAAAACAGAGGCTTTACTGTTGTCATGACCAGAACCACCGACTGCGACCTCGCCCCGGATAATTCCAAGCATCCAAAGACAGATGATCTCACAAAGAGAACTGCCCTGATGTCTAAAAGCAATGTGGCAGTCAGCATCAGTATCCATCAAAACAGCTTTGAGGACAGTTCAAGCTGCGGTCCACAGGTATTCTATTATGAAGCCTCTGATGCAGGAAAAGAGCTCGCATCCTCTGTCCTTGGAGCTTTAAACACTTCTCTTTGTGTCGCAAAGCCACGAAGCATTAAGCCCAATAAAGAATACTTTATACTTAAAAAATCCACATCCCCGACCGTAATCGTAGAATGTGGATTCTTGAGTAATCCTGCTGAGACACTTCTTCTTACTGACAAAAACTATCAGGATGACCTGGCACATGCAATATATATCGGTGTTACAGACTATCTTGCGCAATCACCCTCTGGACATTTACAATAAACTGCTCTGCGATGTGATATAGTCTGGTTGTCTGGACACTTTCACTGCCATCAAGCTGCTTTTTTGTCTCATTATCTGACTCAGTATTTGATTTCATATCTGACATCTTAGACTCTTTTGCAGATATATCATGCTCCAGTGCCACATCTATGCGCACACGCTGTTCACCATCACTTATTCCTGCCTCAAACATAGTGATATTGTCTTCAAACAGCTTTTTAGTCTGCTCATCGTCTGTGACTATCATAGCAGATACTGAGTTTTCCTTTGCCTCAAAATATGCAGCTACCCTGCCGCATTTTTTATCCTCAAGGAATATGTCAACCAGTCCCTTTTTATCTTCACCTCTTACTATGCGAAGCTTCATCCCTGTGACCCCGTCAGCAGTCTCTATTGGTACAATATAGTTTTCCTGTCTCGACATATTTGAAGCTATCCTTAGCTGACTGCATAATAACTTCATCTGTCTGAGGTCTATTGAACCGGTGTGCCTATCCTCTATAATCATCGAATCCATAACATGCTCTGCTGTATCAGCCAGCGTTTCCTGCGCCTGCGCAAGCTCCTTTGGATTTTTGACCGACTCCGAAAACCGTCTGAGAGTCTCATCCAAAAGAGCCCTTGCCGTAGCACTGTCTCCACGCTCCCAGAGATTTCTTACTGCCTCTGACGGATTTTTCATTAGCCGTGACGCAGCCATGAGGTTTACCGCGGTTGTTTTTACATCATATTTCTCTAGAAAAGCATATACGTTCTCAGGCACCGAAACTGCCTGATTGAACTGTCTTAGCTGTTCTGTGGCATATTGCTCTGACAGTGCGTTATCCTCGTTGGCCTCATATACAGCCTGCCTTAACTGCTCCGGAGTCATATCAAGCCAGCTGTCATACTGCACAAACTCCATTTTCTCAGGTGAAAGTGTATCAAGCACATCCCTTAGGCAGTTTGTATGATATGCGCTTTCTATCTGTGAGTCAATTTTAATGCCCCTGCTTACACTGTCCACTCCGGCAAAGGTATCGTCCACCTTATAGTCCATGGCACTCTTTCCTCGTACCCGGACCGCTGTAAGCAGATTTTTCATTGTAATATCTGCTCCCTGATTAACAAGTGAGCCTATCACAGCACCATCTGACTGCTCCACCTGTGAAATAAGCCTGTATATGCCTATATATGAGTCTCTTTCCTTCTCTGAGATTTCATTTTTCTTTTCAAGCTTCCAGAGAAACTCGCTGAATTTCTCATCCCTTTCGTCAGGATTTTCTGATTTTATCCGTCTGGCAGTGTCACTTATGTCACTCATGCTCATATCAAGCGGTGATATGCCTCTTTTTATCATCTCAATCGTCACCGCCGGTGTCATATCACTGAATGCTCTCTGCACCTGCTCATCTACAGACTTTATCTGCTTTATATTGTCCTCTGTGATGTCGGTACTGTTGTACGCAAGTATCCGCACAGCCCTGCGATTGCTTTCAGATGTATCTATCTGAAGCTCTTTAAGTATATCATCCACATTCTGAAATGCTTTTGACATACTATCTCCCATATCTGCCCGCGGTGATGTCATAAGAGTCTCATATCCTGAGGCTGCTGCTTCTAATGACTGCTTCATTGCTTTGCCTGCTGTATACAGCTCATACACAGTGTCATCAGCGGATTCCAGGGTCAGTACATAAGCCGGCTGCTGCTTCAGCTGATTGAAAATATCACATACATTATTGTACATACGTACCCTATCATCAGATGCCTCTACACTGCTCTCACCAAACAGCGCTCCGTAGTATTTATTTTCCTGCTGCTTAAGCAGCTCCACTACACGTTCAATAGGCTCTGTGTCTATTGAAACTCCTTTTTTTATGAGTGAAAGGTTGGCTTCTGCTGTCATGGAAAGTCTCGCTTCCTCAAGCTTTCTTTGAGCTGTCACAAGCCTTGCTTCCCGGCTGTCTGTAATCTGATTATCCGCAGCTTTATTCGCTGAGGCTTGCGATGCTGCACTATCCTTGCCTCTTGCAGCTATAAGCTTTGACAGATTCTCTATCGTGACAGGTATGTTATCTGACTCTAATGTGACAATGTCATCTGCGGTCGCCTCACCTAATACATCACAGGCTTTCTTTGCCATGTCAAATGTCAGACCATCTTGTGACATAGTGGCATCTGTAGCCTTTTTTCCCATTGCCAGTGCTTCTGTCACTGCCCTTGCATAAAAATCACTGCTCACATTTTCTTCTGCTGCGTTGATGCAGTCTACCTGATTCGCAAGCAGCACATTATCAGGTGTAACGGCTATATCTTCATCTATCAGCCATCTGCACTGATTCAGATTCTCATCACTACTGTCTATATGAGCTTCCTCTAATATCTGTTTAAGCTGTGGCTTAAGCTCCTCAAACAGCTCATCTGATATCTCCGTCATTTTGGTTTTCTGCCTGTAATCTTGTACCTGACTGCTGCTGTACGTAGCCTTGTATACATTGGAAACCGTCGGATTCATGTTATTTCTGACCAGATATGCCTTTGTCTCATTGGATATATTTGTAAGGCTCTTTGCCCGGTCTATGGCATCTGTACCTGCCTTTATATTATCATCTGTAGCAGGAATATCATATGCTTTCATCTGATTGACAAGCATGGCCGCTTCAGTCTGGCTTCCCGTGATGTCTGTGAGCTGCTCCATGCTCAGATCATCTCCATATATGGATATATCTACACCAGCCTTTGCCAGCACTGCTTTTATCTTGTCGGTCTCAGTGACAATGACATCGTAGCCGTCATCCTTTGCAGCTTTGTAATCATCACTCGTGGTGGTGCTTGCAGTGACAATCATATCATTTCGCCTGTTTTCTGAGGTCTGATTCATGTCATTTAGCAGATTTTCTGCCATATCTGTGTCATCGCTGTTCCCGGCTTCATTTTTAGCCTGTGGTCTTGCATATATCGTATCCGACATATCAACAGAGTTTGACGAACCGACAACAGCCGCCTTTTTTGACATATTGTCACTGCTGTCTGTCTTTATGTAGTCTGACACACGCATACCCGCTGTCATGTCATTTATGGTTTTTGTGTCCGTATTTTTCGTATCTGTGCTTTTATTAATCAAATTCTCTATCTGCATATTTCCTGCTCCGTGCCCTGCATATGTACCATCTCTGCAGCCTTTATTTATGGATATTCTTACTTCGTACTTTTGTGGTTCTGAATAGTTATCTTTTTTTATATATCGACATATAATACGCAAAAATAAAGACCGCGCCTTAAATTGGCGCGGTCCTTTACCCTGCTGTTTACCGGTATATTAGTATTTAAATACAGCAACTCCGTAAGGCGCAAGTGGATAAGCAAATGAAAATGGTCTGCCGTCACACTCTGATTTGACTGCCTTATAGTCCAGCTTCTTATATGACTGTTTTGCTGCCTTGCCTCTGCCCTTTGCAGCCTTCTTTACAGGCGCTTGTACCGTTTTGCCGGTAAACTTAGGATCCTCACTATCTAAAACGAGCTGATATGTCTTGTGCTTTGGCACTCCGACTCTGTAATCAGGTCTCTCTACCGGTGTGAAATTGATGACAAAGAGCATATTATTCTTGCCATCCTTACTCTTTCTGATAAAGCTGAAGATGCTTCTGTCTGCATCGTTTGCATTTATCCATTCAAAGCCTTCCCAGCTTGAATCCAGCTCATACAGACAGCGGTTTTTCCTATAGAGGTGAAGCAGCTCCTTTACCCAGTTCTGGATCTTTTTATGCTCCGGATTCTCAAGCAGATACCAGTCGAGTTCTCTTTCCTCACTCCACTCCTGCTTCTGTGCAAACTCCTGTCCCATGAAAAGAAGCTTCTTTCCACAGTGTCCCATCATAAATGCATATCCTGCCATGAGGTTCTTGAATTTATCCCCTTCTAAGCCCGGCATTTTGTTGAGCATAGAACACTTCAGATGTACCACCTCATCATGTGACAGTACCAGAATATATTTCTCACTCTCATTATAGCTCATCGCAAATGTCATCTTGTTGTGGTTATTTTTACGGAAATATGGATCCAGCTTCATATAATCAAGGAAGTCATGCATCCATCCCATGTTCCACTTGTAGCTGAAGTTCAGTCCGTCTTCCTCTACCTTGCCTGTTACCTTTGGCCATGCGGTAGACTCTTCGGCTATCATTACAGTTCCGTGATTTCTTCCAAGTATGAGTGTATTGATATGCTTGAAAAACTCTACTGCCTCGAGGTTCTTATTTCCTCCAAACTTGTTTGGCACCCACTGTCCGTCGTTCTTTCCATAGTCAAGATAAAGCATTGACGCAACTGCATCCACACGGAGTCCGTCTACGTGGTAATTTTCTATCCACATAAGTGCACTTCCGATAAGGAAGTTCTTTACTTCATTCTTGCCGTAGTCAAATATCTTTGTGCCCCAGTCGGGATGCTCTCCCTTTCTTGGGTCTGCATACTCATATGTGGCTGTTCCGTCGAAATTGGCAAGTCCATGCGCATCCTTTGGGAAATGTGCAGGTACCCAGTCGAGGATTACTCCGATATTATTTTTATGGCACTGATCAACAAAGTATGCAAAATCCTCAGGCTCTCCATACCTCGATGTAGGTGCATAGTAGCCTGTCACCTGATATCCCCATGAGCCATCAAACGGATACTCTGAAATACCCATAAGCTCAATATGTGTATATCCCATAGTTTTCACATAGGATATGAGTGATTTTGCAAGCTCCCTGTATGTATAAAAGCCCTCATCATCCCTGCCCGGATGTCTCATCCATGAGCCCGGATGACACTCATATATAGCCATAGGTGAAGAATATACATCAGCATCTGACTTTGCTGCTCTCTTATCCATCCACTCTTTGTCAGTCCATGTGAAGTGCTCGATATCTGTGATGATTGACGCTGTTCCCGGACGAAGCTCTGCGTAGTTTGCGTATGGATCCGCCTTGTACAGCTTATCACCCTGTTCAGTGACTATAATAAACTTATACATCTGACCCTTTTGCGCTCCCGGTACAAAAAGCTCATACACTCCCATGGTTTCCGGCTCTACACGCTTCATCTCATGACTGGTCTCATTCCAGTCGTTAAACTCACCAAACACGTATACTTCCCTCGCATGTGGCGCCCAGACGTCAAAGCACACTCCTTTTTTTCCTTTACGCTCAGCTAAGTGAGCACCCATCTTCTTGTAGATATCATAGTGTGTTGCCTGACCAAACAGGTAACAATCCATTGCTGTAAAATTACACATATATATACCCCCCATAAGTATTTATTTTTCCCTGAAATGATCCTCTTTGAGTACAATTCGGTCATCATCTGTATATCGCCTGGCTGTCAGAATACTTATAGCCTTCTTAAGTCCGCTGTGAGCCTCCCTGTCTATGGCCTCGTCAATTATATCCTTGACCTCTGTCAGAGTGGTAGCCTGGTCTATCCTCTCAATATTGCTGATTCTGTTATGCAATGCCAGAATAGCCATCTCATCTATCTTGTACCCAAGCTCTGCAGAGTACGATTTGGCAAACAATACGAGTTCATCATTTGTAAAAATAGGAACCGATATCTTTTCCGTGAACTTGGATGCAAAGCCCTCATCCATTGAGAGAGCCTTCTTTATACCCTTTGATGTATCCTCAAGTATATAGAGTGTTCCTGTAATATCATGCTCCATCAAAAATGATAGCTGGGCAGCTATGCTGCGGTCGATATCACCGGCTCTTTCTATGATGAGACAGCCTCCTGTTATCTTTCTGACTACCTGCTGCACATCCTTTTTATTGAGTGCGGCAGCATCAATCTTGCCCATCTTTCCTGTAAGCTGTTCACCATCTTTTTGTAATACCTTTATAAAGCTTGTAGCAAGCATTGTCTTTCCGCAACCCTGCTCTCCCTGTATAATCAGGTTGCCTGTGGATGCGTTTTCTTTCCTGTTGAAATGATCAAGCACTGCATTATATGCCTTGCAGATCTGATCCTCCATACCCTTTACCGGTATGAAATATGAAAATATAGCTTTCTGTTCGCTTGTAAGCTCTTTTATATGTTTTGTTTCTTTCAATTTCGAGTCATCTTCTTCGCTCTCTAAATCCTCCGGCAATGAAATATCCGGCATTTTTCTTGTCTTAGCCATATCCAGCTTCTTCTCCAGTCCCGGATTCTTTGCTGTCATCTTGGCTATTTCCTGCTCGATAAATGATGTCACATGATCAAAATCTCTCTTCTCAGAAACGTTTTCTTTCTCCTGTGAAGTCTCATCATCTGATGTATCATCATCGACATTTAACATATCATCTGTTATTTCAGGCATCATGGTAGTCGGCTGCATGAGTATCTCGTCTTTCTCAGACTCCTCTGCCATAATTATATCCTCCGGCTCTCCAACCGGTTCCTTTGCTTCATCTGCAGCCTCTTCCGGTACTTCCCGTGACTCCTGCACTTCTTCTATAGCTTCTTCCGGTGCTTCCTGTGACTCCTGTACTTCGTCTATAGTATCCTCCGGTGCTTCCTGTGACTCCTGCACTTCGTCTATAGCCTCTTCCGGTGCTTCCTGCGGCTCCTGTACTTCATCCACAGTCTCCTCTGCATAAAGCTCCTGCATATCCGGTTTCTGCTCTTCTTCAGGCTCCTTCACGGCAGCTTTCTGCTCTATAATATCAACCGGGACCTTCAAATACTCCTCCTCAAGAAGTTCCTTCGGAGTGACACCTGCATCCAGCTTTGGAATGACATCATTTAGTCTCTCCATGATGTCTCCTGCCTCCTGAAGTGCTCTTGCCTTAGCTGACTCAAGTTTCTGCTGCTCAGCCTCTTTAAGTGCAATTTCAGCCGCATGTCTGGTCTTTTCCCATTCTTCAAGCACATCCTGTATAGACATCTGTCCTGTAATCTGATGCTCAAGCTGAGTCTTTTCACTCATGACCATAGACATCTGTCCGTCAGCGTCTTCACCCAAAAGCTCCTTGAAATTCAACTTAAGTGAACCATCTATCTCTTCATCTGTAGCGATATGCTCTGTCTCTTCCGGCTGCTGTACATACTCTTCCTGCTCCTTTTCGAGCTTGAGATAAGGAATATCCTCAACTATCTTTTTGATGGTATCCATCGTATCAGCAACTTCATTCTTGCCCTTGGCCTCCATGATCTGCTGCATACCCTTGGCAATCTCCTGCTGTAAATTTACAGTATTGAACTTCTCCTGATTTACAGTAATCTGCGGAATAGTTACGTCATCATGCACTATCTCTCCGCCCTTTACCATCTCCATGGCACCTATCTCAGTGACCTCAGCCTCATCATTTATCTTAGCCGGCTTTTCCTTCTCTGCCTTGAATCGTCTGTACTTTTCCTCCTGAGCCTTGGTAAGTGGCTGATAAAGCATCTTAAGCTCCAGCGCACGCTCCACATATGGTCCGTCTCCGAACCACAGAATGAGCTCATCGCAGGCATCTATACACTTATCGGCTTTTCCGGCCTTGTGGTATAGATATGCAAGCTCATATGCCCACTCCTCAGTGTATTCTTCATCCTTGTACTCTTCAAGAATAGTGATAAGCTCATCAAATGAAGCTCCCTGCCCTTTTTTGATGGCATATCTTAATACATACTTCATATCATCATGAGGCGCTATCTCAACAAACTCATCATAATACTCTGTAGCAGCATCATAATCACCCATCTTGATGGCGACCTCAGCCAGTCTGTATATAATCATCCTGCCGATTGGTGAACGGTCATAGGCCATTAAAAGTATGTCCCTTGCATCCTGGTATCTTTCGGCCTTCTCGTAGATTTCGCCGATTTTAACGAGTGTATTTACATTTTTAATTTTGTTCCAATTTATGCTATCCGCAATCTCTGCTGCGCTCATATAGCCCTCCTCGGCGCTTAGGGCTTTTATCTGATCCAGCTTGAGATTGTATTCGTATTTATCCACTTATTTCACCTACTCGTATTTAAGCTTATTATTTTTTGTATCTACGCCTGTTGTCTTTGTATAATCCCTTGTGTCCTCAGGAAGCTTCTTTTTCCTGAGAGCATAATTAACAACTCTTTTCACAATATAGTATATCACAGCAAAGGTTGGAACACCAAGTAACATTCCAAGAAAACCAAACATTCCTCCGCCGATTAGTATGGCAAACATAACCCAGAAGGTCGAAAGACCGGTAGATGAGCCAAGTATCTTAGGCCCTATTATATTACCATCCACCTGCTGCAGCACGACAATAAATATCAGAAGATAAAGCGCATGCCACGGACTCTGAATTACTACTATGAGTAACGATGGAATTGCACCGATAAACGGTCCGAATACCGGAATCACATTTGTGACGCCGATAATCACTGCAACGAGCACCGATGATGGAATCCTTAAAATCAGACATCCGAAATATGCAATCACACCTATAATCAGTGAATCTATAATCTTACCGCTTATGAAGCCTCCAAAAATCTCATTTGTCTTTCTGATCGTCTCAATGATGATATTGCCTGTCTTTGGCTTGCAGACAGCATATATTATCTTTTTGCTCTGTCCTGCAAGAGTCTCCTGAATACTCATCACATAGACCATCACGATTATTCCGATAATAAAATTAAATAAGCCTCTGACTACCGAAATCACACCGGTTGTAATCTGTGCAACATACTTCTGTGCCTCAGGAATCAGCTTTTCTGTGGCATAATCCTCAATGTAGTCGGTTGCATTCTGTAAACCTGTGCTCGCGAGCTCAGCAATTTTGCTGTCCCCGAAATTGCCGTTCTTTATCATGTTGATGAATGCCGCAACATCATTTGGCAGTGTCTTCATAAGTCCTGATATACTTGCTATGACAGAAGGCACAATAGCCGCAATGAGAAGCGAAATAATCGCTACAAGAATAATAACCGAGCCTGTGATTGCAAGAGCTCTTGAAACCTTTCGCAGCTTGCTTTCGCTTTTCATCTTTTTGGAAAGAAGCTTTTTAAAGCATCTTTCCAGCCACAGCATGACAGGATTCATCAGGTATGCAAGCACAAGTCCCATTATAATAGGCATTGCTGCCGCAAGCAGCTTGCTCCATATGCCTGCAAAGCCCTCAAATCTGTACAGTGCAAAGAAAAACAGTATACTGACTGCAAACGTGACAAATACCATGACACCTATTCTGATCAGATGTGGCCATTCCTCACGCCCCGGGTGCGAATTCTGCTTCGCACCCTTATCTGCATTTATCTCAATGTTTGATTTTTTACCAGCTTTTCCGGTTTCTTCCATCGGATTAAACTCTCCTTATTTACGATTATAGTTGATGAGACATCCCTTTAATATTATCTCTCTTTCATCATCTGTGAGCTCACCCATCTTCAGTGTAAATGGCTTTAATTCACCATCCTTGACAACATATGCCTCAAACTCCGTCTTTGCATCCTCGATTTCCTTCTTGATTCCCGGAAGGAAGATATAGTCGAGGTTGTGGAACGGAAGCTCTCCCTCATCGATGATGAATGGAAGCATTCCCCAGTTGATAAGGTTTGAACGGTATCTCTTTGTGGCATACTCGTTTGCGATATTTGCCCAGCCTCCGAGTACCTTCTGGCAGCTGGCAGCCTGCTCTCTTGCTGAGCCGTCACCCGGCTTAACAGCAAAAATTGTGCTTCCGAAGCCCATATTCTCATGGCTTGCCTCAGGGAATTTTTTCTTTACTACTCCCATGATTTCAGCAACCTCAGGAACAGCCTTTCCTGCGCACTCACCACTCTCTATAGCCTTCTGGGCCTTCTGGATTTCCTTTGCTCTGCCTACATACTCAGGATCCTTTCTTGAAAGTGCGAACTCTGCAAGTCCAAGAGGGTTTGAACGATATGAAGATGTCTCTCCTGAAGGAATGAGCTCATCTGTTGTAGTAACAGGATCATGAATCTCTGAAACCACCTTAAGGAGCATATTCTCAGGAAGCGCACTCATTGCCGGCCAGTCCTTGATGTTTGGTCCGAACTGGATTTCAACTGAAGGATCTGCCACTCCATGGCTGTCAAATACACGGTTCTCATATATAGTCTTGTCAAAGAAATATTTTGGCTTTGTAAAGTTGACATCAATATCCGCTGCTGATGTAAGGAAGCCCTTGTTTGCTGCTGTTGCAGCGATTGAACGTGCATCCATGAGTGCCACTGAGCTGATCTGTCCGTTCTGTACCTTAGAACCCTCTCTGTTAGGGAAGTTTCTTGTTGAATGACGGATAGAGAATGCGTTGTTGGCAGGTGTATCTCCTGCACCAAAGCAAGGTCCGCAGAAAGCAGTCTTTACGATTGCACCTGTCTCAAGAAGCTTTGCTACAGCTCCGTTTTTCACAAGCTCCATGTATATTGGAGTAGATGCCGGGTAAACACTCAGTGTAAACTCGTCTGCTCCGATTGAATGTCCGTTTAATATGTCAGCCGCATCGCAGATATTCTCAAATCCACCGCCTGCACAGCCTGCGATGATTCCCTGGTCTACATACAGTTTTCCGTCTCTTACCTTACTCTTTAAATCAAGCTTCACCTTGCCGTCAAAGCTTACCTCAGCTCTCTTCTCACAGTCATCGAGAATATCCATGAGGTTTGCATTGAGCTCATCGATAGTATAGGTATTGCTAGGGTGGAATGGCATAGCTATCATTGGGCGGATCTGGCTTAAATCAATCTCAATAAATCTGTCGTAGTAAGCCACCTCACCCGGATTAAGCTCCTTGTGGTCCTCAGCCCTACCGTGAATCTCAAAGAATTCCTTAACCTGGTCATCTGTTCTCCAGATAGAAGAAAGACATGTAGTCTCTGTTGTCATAACATCGACACCTATACGGAAGTCAACGCTCAGATTAGACACACCCGGTCCTACAAACTCCATAACTTTGTTCTTTACGAAGCCGTTTCCGAATACCTCTCCGATAATTGCAAGTGCGACATCCTGTGGTCCAACGCCCTTGATTGGCTCTCCTGTCAGGTAAATACCTACTACCTCAGGCATATCAATATCATATGTCTGTTCAAGAAGCTGCTTAACAAGCTCAGGTCCACCCTCGCCGACTGCCATAGTACCAAGTGCACCATAACGTGTATGTGAATCAGAACCAAGTATCATTTTTCCGCCGCCGGCAAGCATCTCTCGTGCAAACTGATGGATAACTGCCTGATGAGGTGGTACATAGATTCCACCGTACTTCTTTGCACATGTGAGACCAAACATGTGGTCATCCTCATTGATTGTTCCACCAACTGCACAAAGGCTGTTGTGACAGTTTGTAAGTACATACGGGATAGGGAATTTCTCAAGTCCTGAAGCTCGTGCTGTCTGGATGATACCTACAAATGTGATATCATGCGATGTAAGCTTATCAAACTTAATCTGAAGCTTGTCCATATTGCCGGATGTATTGTGCTCCTTTAAAATACCGTAAGCAATTGTCTCCTGCTTAGCTGTCTGTTTATCGATGTCCATGCCGGTCTTGCTTTTGACAGCTGCCTGAGCCTCTGGTCCATCAATTATTACTTCCTTACCGTTTAAAAGGTAAGCACCATTTTCATATAATTTCACTTATTCTACCTCCGTATGTGTATTTCAAAATTCTTTTATTTACTATTATATAATATTATAGGTAATTGTGGCAATAAATAAATCACCATCTACCTTAATTTCGAATTTTCCTCCCATCAAATGGGTCAGATTCTTTGCAATCGAAAGTCCAAGTCCACTTCCTTCAGTGGTTCTCGACCTCTCTCCCCTCACAAAACGCTCTGTCAGGTCTACATTTCCGTTGCTTACTATGTCAAGCTCGTTCTTAGACACATTCTTTATTGTAAAAACTGCCTTTTTATCTGCCTTTTCAAGCTCTACATATACTCTGGTATTTTCCAGTGCATATTTTGCGGCATTAGTATACAGATTTTCAATAGAGCGGTAAAGCTGACGCCCATCCGCATAGATAAATATCTGTTCTGATGGAATTTTTGTAACTATTGTCAGATTTCTCGACTCAAAGCGCTCATTGAATTCACCTCCGGTCTGGTATAAAAGCTCAACCAGATCAAGCTTTTGCATATTGAGCTTCACATTTCCCGAGGTAATCTTTGATGTCTCTACCAAATCCTCTGTAAGCTGCTTTAAGCGCTGTGACTTTTCCTCCAGCACATGTATATAGTATTTGGCATTTTCATTTTCCAGATTTTCCCTCTTAAGCAGGTCAACATAGTTGACTATTGAAGTCAGAGGTGTCTTTATATCATGTGATACGTTTGTTATTAAATCAGCCTTTAATTTCTCGTTTTTAAGACTCTCATTTACCGAGCTCATAAGACCCTGGCGTATATGGTTGACAGCCTCCGCCACCTTTTTCTGCTGCCCATGAAACTCATTGACATTGAGTGTAGTGTCAAGCGCTCCTTCCGAGATAGCTTCAAGTGCCTCCTGTATGCGCATTATCTCTTTGGTTTTTTGTGTGTGGATATCCTTTTTCTCAATAACTCTTTTCAAAAGCTCATAGCCCTTGTACATCAGGCTGTGTGTGTAAAGTATATTGCCTTTTATCTTCCTTACAATGCTCTGGTATAAAATAATAAAAGCCAGATCAAACAAAAAAGTAAATGTGCCGGCCGTCATAATGAGTGATGCATAGTCAAAATGCTGGTTTTTTACGCCTGAAATCACTTTTCCCATAAATACCATGAGCAGTGTAAATATCACCAGCATCACATCAGAGTATACCTTGTCAATCGGTAAATAGTATATTGTGTAATCATCCTCTGATTTTCTGCCGGCCACGTTTGCCATATATGCAAGGCTCACAAAGCTGCCTACCAGGCCCGCAAGAGATATTAGTGTATATATATCAATATTTTCATGCGCATCGTGCCTGAATGCATAGCCTGTGGCAAACACTCCTGTTACCATAAGTATCATGCATAGCTGATGTAAGACTATGACCGCTGCTTTTTTTCCTATCGTATACTGCTTCATTTGTTGTCCTCTATCTTATAGCCTACTCCCCAGACCACCTTCAGATAGCGTGGCTCCTTAGGATTTATCTCTATTTTTTCCCTGATATGTCTGATGTGCACAGCAACTGTATTGTCGGCGCCTATCGCCTCCTCGTTCCATATGCTCTCATATATTTCGTTTATTGAGTAGACCTTTCCCTTATTTTTAAGGAGTAAAAGCAGTATATTGTATTCAATCGGTGTGAGCTTTACCTCCTCGCCATCCACAGTCACCTTTTTTAAATCATCATTTACCAAAAGACCTCCGGCCTCATAAACCTTGTCTCCGGCTGCATCATTGCTTGACAGAGTGGTATATCTGCGAAGCTGTGACTTTACCCTTGCCACAAGCTCAAGCGGATTAAAAGGCTTTGTAACATAATCATCAGCCCCCACATTGAGGCCTAAAATCTTGTCAGCATCCTCTGTCTTTGCCGAGAGAATGATTATCGGCACCCTGCTTTCCTTTCGTATCTGCAGAGTAGCTCTTATTCCGTCGAGCTTTGGCATCATGACATCTATTATCATGAGGTCTATTTTTTTATTCTTCATAATCTCAACTGCCTGTATGCCGTCATATGCCTTCTCCACGTCGTAGCCCTCCTGCATCAGGTAAATCTCAATTGCCTCAACTATTTCCTTGTCGTCATCACAAACTAATATTGTCATATTATCCTCCTTCTATGAATTTTAAACAGAAACCTTCTCCTGCCGTTAGTCAGCTATATTTTATCAGATTATCCACTTTGTTTTTCTTAAAATCTGCTTAATATTACCCACTTTTAAATATAAGCCAAAAAGCAGCCGTTCTGTTTTGAACTGCTGCTTTATATTACATAGGTGTGTTTCATTTCCCTTTATTTCCGGTGATGCTCTGCCACATTCTGTGGATACCGTCTGTGAGCTCCTTCCCTTCCTTTGTGTTGATAACAGGTGAATTGCCGGCTTTTCTGCTTATAGCCTTATAATCCTCATCAACAGACGATTTTGAGCCGGCAGCCTTGGCTTCATCCTTATCATTGCTATGATTTAATCCGGCATCAGGTGTATCGTCTGCAAGCTTCACTTCACCCACTACACCATCTCCCAGGTCCTCGCCCTCAGCAAGTCCCAGTTTTCTGATATAATCCATATTTACCTTGATTTCAGTCTGTCTGTTTGCATAGATAGACTTCTCTTCATTGTCAATAGTACGCTCCTCTGCAGGTTTACCTGCATTTTTCTGACGTTCTATCTCCTTATTTCTGTCATCGATAATCTTAAGATACTTCTCCGTATCGGACAAATCCTGAAGCTGTCCCTTGAGCTCATACTGGTTAGTTTTAACTATCTTCTCCTGCTCTGCAATCTTATCCTTCATATTCTTGCACAGCTTTTCAAGTGACTCGTTGGTATCATTGATGATATCACGCACTCTTGAAAGCGCCTCATCCGTATAGATAACCGATGCTGCATACACATCCTCAGCCTTTCTGCTTGCATCCCAGACTATCTGATCCCCCTTCTTTCTGAACTCTCTCTCTGCGTGATTGCGACTCTGCTCAGTAAGCTCATACTCATCCTGCATTGCATATATACACTTATTCAGCTCAGCAAGTAAATCTATCATTTGCTGCTTGTTTATGATCATCCTGCTCGGCTCCGGCTTATACGGCTCCGCCTTTGAGAGCATGATATGAATTTCTCTTAGTACCTTTTCTGTTTTATCGTTCGCATTCATTTTCTATTTCCTCGGATTTAAATTAACATTATAACTATTCAGGGTGGTTCTGAATACTCACCACTTACCCATATTTTATATGAAAATCCGCTTCTCGTAAATAGCCAAATGAATAATAATAGCTACTGATTACAGCCCTTTATAATTAAATCAATCCCGCTGCCGCATTTCTCAGCTCATCTGCCGCATGCTTTATCTCGGCAGCCTGCTCTTCGCTCACATTTCCGGGCTTTGTCCTTGAAATAAGCTTCTTCACATACGAAAGCGATGATTTCACACTTTTTTTCTGTGCGCTGTCCATAGCCTTTCTTTTTTCCTTGTCAGCCATGACATTTTCCACCTGGCGCACAAGCGTATCAGCCTCACTTCTTGCATCAATATAAGCCTTTCTCTGTCCGTCTGTTGCCTCATACTCCTGCGCCTCACGGATAGCCTGCTCAATCTCAGAATCAGACAAATTTGAGCTTGCGGTAATCGTAATCTCCTGATGCTTCCCTGTGCCCAGGTCCTTTGCAGAAACCTGCACAATGCCGTTTGCATCTATATCAAACGTCACCTCTATCTGCGGCACACCTGCCGGAGCCGGCTTGATGCCCTTTAGCCTGAAGTTTCCAATCAGCTTATTGTCCCTTGCAAACTGCCTCTCACCCTGCAGTACCTTTATATCCACAGAGGTCTGGAAGCTTCCTGCAGTTGTAAAAATCTGGCTGTATCTCGTAGGAATAGTCGTATTTCTGTCAATAATTTTGGTTGAGACACCACCGACCGTCTCAATTCCGAGTGAAAGCGGTGTGACATCCATCAGTATAATCTCTGCCGCACTGCTGCCTGCGACAATTGCTCCACCGAGCTTGCCGCCCTGTACTGCTGCACCGAGTGCCACGCACTCGTCAGGATTTAGGTTGTGTGAAGGCTCTTTTCCTGTAATTCTTCTGACCTCCTCAACAACAGCCGGCACACGTGTAGAGCCTCCTACCAACAGCACCATTCCAAGCTCTGCTGCGGAAATCCCCGCATCTGAAAGTGCCTGATTGACAGGAATAGCAGTTCTCTCCACCAGATCCTTTGTTATCTCATTAAACTCAGCCCTTGTGAGGTTCATCTCCATGTGGACCGGCTGTCCCTTTACAGTGGTGATAAACGGCAGGTTGATAGTGGTTGAGGATGAGGATGAAAGCACCTTTTTTGCCTTCTCAGCCTCCTCCCTGACACGCTGCATAGCAGTATTATCCTTTCTCAGATCCACATTCTGCTGTCTGTAAAACTCTGTGACAAGATAATTCGTGATTCTCTCATCAAAATCATCTCCACCCAGATGATTATCACCGGCTGTTGCAAGCACCTCTATCAGATTGTCCCCTATTTCGATAACAGACACATCGAAGGTTCCTCCTCCGAGGTCGTAGACAAGAATTTTCTGCTGCTGTCCGTGGTCCAGTCCGTATGCAAGTGCCGCAGAGGTTGGCTCATTTATGATTCGAAGCACATTAAGCCCAGCAATCCTTCCTGCATCCTTAGTTGCCTGCCTTTGCGCATCCGAAAAATATGCAGGAACTGTGATTACGGCGTCTGTCACTGCCTCACCAATATAGTCCTCTGCATCCTTTTTCAGCTTTCTGAGAATCATAGAAGAAATCTCAGGAGCTGAATACAGCTTTCCATCCACCTTTGCCCTGAAATCGCTTCCCATCTGTCTCTTTATTGAGAAAAATGTCCTGTCCACATTGACTGCAGCCTGCCTCTTTGCAGCCTCGCCAACCAGTCGCTCTCCATTTTTTGTAAAAGCCACTACAGACGGAGTTGTTCTCTGACCCTCGCTGTTAGTTATGACTACCGGCTGATTGTTCTCCAATACTGCCACACAGCTGTTTGTTGTTCCTAAATCTATACCTATAACCTTGCCCATTTTATGCCTCACTGTTTTTTTATTTAAGTCTCATAAATAATTGATTTTTTGACTTACTATTTCATCCTAATACTACTTTAAGCTTGGAAAATTCACTCGTCAAGGCATGAGGCTGTTATTTCAGAGAATGTTTATACTTTTAATTTTTAATACACAACATAACAACAAAGGCACCGCCGAAGCAGTGCCTTTGTTGATTAGTTTATAGGTTGGATTAAAAAATGATAATTGAGGATTGCTTATTCACTTACTTTCTTTTTGAGTAATCCGAGTAATCCACATGCAATGAAAGATCCGATTACTAATGCAACAAGATACATTAACGGATTTCCGATTGTAGGAACTACGAAGATTCCTCCGTGAGGTGCCATGAGTGTACATCCAAATGCCATTGAAAGTCCACCTGCCACTGCTGAACCGACTACACATGCCGGAAGGACATGAAGCGGATCAGATGCTGCGAATGGGATTGCACCCTCTGTGATAAATGACAATCCCATGATAAAGTTTGTAGGTCCTGCCTTTCTCTCCTCTGCTGTGAACTTGTTCTTGAAGAAGATTGTTGCAAGAGCGATTGCGATTGGTGGAACCATACCGCCAATCATAACTGCTGCCATGATATTGTAGTTTCCGGCAGCGATTGAAGCTGTACCAAATACATAAGCGGCTTTGTTTACAGGGCCACCCATATCTACTGACATCATTCCTCCGAGAAGTACTCCGAGCACTACTGCGCTTGCACCGTTAAGTCCATTAAGACCATTGTTGATAGCTGTATTTAAAGCTCCGATTGGAGGCTCAACTACAAACTGCATTATAACGCCTACCAGGAATATACCAAGCAGCGGATAAAGCAGAACCGGCTTCATACCATCAAGACTCTCCGGAAGTTTAGAAAATACCTTCTTTAAGAGAAGCACAATATATCCTGCAACGAAACCTGCTACAAGTGCTCCAAGGAAGCCTGATGTACCGTTTGCTGCGATTGAACCGCCTACAAAACCAACTGCAAGACCCGGACGGTCAGCAATACTCATAGCGATAAAGCCTGCAAGAATTGGAAGCATAAATCCAAATGCTGTTCCACCAATTCCCTTAAACATTGCTGCGGCCTGTGTAATAGTACCGAAATTTGCTCTCTGGTCAGCCGGCAGTGAATTAAGGTCAACACTGAATCCATCGATAAGGAATGCGATTGCGATAAGAATACCACCACCAACTACGAATGGAAGCATATGTGAAACACCATTCATCAGATGCTTGTAAATCTGATGTCCAATGCTCTCCTTTCCACCAACTGATGAATGTGAAGCCTCCTTTTTACCTGATGCCTTAAATACAGGAGCATCACCGGAAGCAATTCTCTTTATGAGCTCTTCTGCCTTATTGATTCCGTCAGAAACCTGACACTCAATAACCTTCTTTCCGTCAAAGCGGTCTGTAGGTACATTTGTATCACAGGCAACTATAACACCTGCAGCCTTTGCGATTTCATCATCTGTGAGCACATTTTTGGCTCCGCCTGAGCCTCTTGTCTCAACCTTTACCTGATATCCAAGCTCCTTGGCTTTTTTCTCGATAGCCTCAGCAGCCATATAAGTATGGGCAATTCCTGTAGGACAGGCTGTAACTGCAACGATAAATACATCGTCCTTCTTCACCTCAACAGGCTCTTTAGCCTTTGCCTCTTTGGCAGCCTCTTTCTCATCCTTTGCTTTTTCAGCGCTATCGATGATATTTAAAAACTCATCAACTGAACCGGCATTGATAAGAGAATTTGTAAACTGCTCGTCCATCAGCATAACAGAGAGCTTGCTAAGCACCTGAAGATGCACATTATCCTCTGTGTTTGGTGCAGCGATAAGGAAAATAATCTTTGCAGGTGTACCATCGAGTGATTCAAAGTCAACCCCATCCTTTACAACCATTGCCGCAAGACCTGCTTTAGTAACAGCATCAGACTTGCAATGAGGAATTGCTATACCCATTCCAATTCCTGTTGTGCCTTCCTCCTCTCTTGCAAAAACACCCTTGCGATACTTCTCCACATCGGCTATTTTGCCACTTTTTGCCATCAAATCAATACACTGATTCAATGCTTCGGTTTTTCCGGCAGGCGTACCATTCAAATTGATACTCTCAGCTGCCAACAAATCCCTGATTGTCATACATCATTCCTCCTAATAGAATATATTAATTATTTATATCAACCTTTTTGATACCGTTTGTTTAATTGGAAGCACTGTCCCATTTATCAATAAGTGCTTCAACCTCAGGCTTTGTAGCAAGCTCCTCAGAAAATGCACTTGCACTTCCTGTACATACTCCATAAATAAATGCCTGCTTATAATCATTTGATTTGAGGTATCCGTAAACAAATCCGGCTACCATCGAATCACCTGCGCCTACAGAGTTTTTGAGCTTTCCTTTAGGAGCCTGTGCCTTAAATTCCTGTCCATCCTCGGTCACAAGCACTGCTCCGTCACCTGCCATTGAGACAAGCACGTTTCTTGCGCCCTGCTCCTGAAGCTTCTTTGCATATTTTATCACATCGTCCTTGTCTGTAATCTCAACCC